>Ga0209700_107963_pt1 | contig 14233 bp, 5 predicted proteins | sample SiratroredBW_FD_187528 | JGI IMG/M metagenome (GOLD analysis project Ga0209700, IMG submission 187528) | Root nodule microbial communities of legume samples collected from California, USA - Siratro red BW (SPAdes) (version 2) | ecosystem: Host-associated > Plants > Roots > Nodule | place: USA... | reverse complement strand
TAATAATAATAATAAAAAGAAAAAGAAAAAAATAGAAAAATTAATAATAAATAGCGTTGGAATATATAATAAACAAAAGAAAAATAAACAAGAAATTTAAGTAATGGAAAAGTTAAATAAAAAAAAAGAGAGTTTTAAAAAAATGAAAAAAATAAAGAAAATAATCTAAAGTGAAAAAAAAAGAAAAAAGAAGAAATAGTTTTAAATGAAGAAAGAGAAAAAAATGAAAAAAGAGGTTTTAAAAACTAACATAAAAAAGAAAAAAAAAGAAAGAAACAATTTTTATGGTTACTGAAAGGGAAAAGAAAAAAAAAACTAATTACTAATGTTAATTCTAAAAAGATTTTAGAAGTAATAAAAAAAAAAGATAAAAACTAACGTTTAAAATAATAAAAATAGAACAAACTAATGGCAGTGAAGTGAAAGAGAATTAAAAAGGAGGGAAGAAATTGGCTGATGTGGGAAAGGGAGTAGTTAACGTTAAAAATAAGAAAAGTGGAAAGAATGCAGTTGATTTGCATTTTAATTGAAGATGTTGTGATTTTTATTTATTTACATGTTTTCTGATTTTTAATTTTCATATTAATTTTAATTTAAGGTTTTTTATTTTGTATTTGATTTAATTTGGAATTTAAAGTTCCTATTTGAAATTTAATTCGTTCATTTTAGTTCTTGTTGATTTTATTATTTTTGAATTTAGAATGTTATTTCTGGATGCATTTTGATTTTTTGAGTAATTATCATTAAAGAGTTAGATTTTACCATTTTAAGACAAAATTTTGTTTCTAATTTAGAAAAATCACACACATCTTTATAAAGACTCACACATGCACGTATAGAGGAACCTTTTTTTTTTAGAACTTTTGGGAACATTCAAAATTTCAGAAAAATTGCACACACAAGGAGAGAGAGAATTGAGAGAGTTGAACGAAAACACTATCACATTTCATTGTTGGCTTCGGTACCAAAAAGGACAGGGCTACATTTCACACTTCCATTTTGCCATTCACTACTAACTTCTGGAGAAATAGGTATGTTTTCGGTGACTTGATGTTTTGTAAATGTAGTATTAATATCACGTAGGTTTTTAATATGTTTTAGTGCTCAGTTCTCGGATTCACTTCGTGGCGTAAAATATGTTTGTTGTGTTGTGATTTTCTGTATCTTTGAGACCCCCACTGTCCATAGACACAGGCTCATTCTTCCTTTTCTTGTATCTCCACTTTGTCTTTTGACACGAAGGATACTTCTAGCTACACCGTCACCCCCTTCTTTAGTATAAATAACAAATAACATATTAATCAAAACTCATAAATAAAGTAGAAGAAAAAAGGAAAAGAAAACAACAACTTTAATTCTCTCCCATCACTATCGGTGTTGCCACTATGACTCTTATATCTGCATCTGATAGAAGAGCTCCTTGATGCTTTTGGCTTCTTGAATCTACACATTATGTTGTAGAGTATGGAGGAAGCTTGCACCGATCCAAATGAACGTGAGGAACTCTTCTTGAATGCGTAAGCAAGGAAAAAAATGAATAAAATCGTGGAAAGGTGAATTGATGGAAGAAGCTACGATGGAAGCTTCAAGGCAATGGATGAGCTAGTAGATGTTAGTGATCTTTGAGGAGGTTGGACCAACCACCAATTGTTCTTCAAGGCTTCTTGGAGAAGAAGACTCAAAAGGAAACTTGACAAATGAGCTGAAAAATGGTCAACATTTCATTATACAATCAAGCCTAGTATACAATTTGCCTACACCTCTATTTATAAGAAAGTACAGGGAGAAGCTTGTAGAAGAAGCTCTCCAATTCTAGCTTCTTTGACAAGCTTCTACTCCTAGCTTCTATGACAAGCTTCTCAAACCTAGCTTGCACTCTAAGGTACTTCCAAGGTGATGATGACAAGTGGCACAAGGAGAGAGCTTCTCCAGTACCCTAACTTGGACTCCTTGATCACGTCCAACATTATTTATGGGCCTCAAGACCCAACACTTACACTACATGACCCAAAAATACAAAACCCAAATTCATTCTACTTGGCCTAAATACAAGGCCCAAATTTTTCTAAACTATTTCTACAAAGTGATTTCTTCAGTTTTACATTTGGGCCCGATTGAAAGCCTAAACAGACCGAGATGAACCCAATCTTCTGGAAAGCTCTTGATTCACCCTTTGGCTCTTTGTCCTCTTTATTCTTTCACTGGTGACTAGGCCGTATTCCACCAATATCTTTATAGCCATAGACATATCTATATAGTCATAGTCGTATGTGTAAGCCCATATATGTATCTATATAGCCATAGTTGCATCCAAAATCTCATATCTGCATCTGCATAGCCATAGTCGTATCTATAAGCACATATCTGTATCTGTGTAGCCATATTTTCATCTTTACAACATATAACTGTATCTGTAAGCCCATATTTGTATTTGCATAGCCATAGCCACATCTGCATGCGTTAGCCGCATCTATTTTCTTTGTTGAATGTCTTTTCTTATCCCGTATCTATTTAGTTTAATTTCAATTCTCTAAAATTAAAAACAAATATATAAAAAGTATAAAATTTTCCAAACTAATAAATAAAATATAAAATATAAAAGCATAGAAAATACCCAAACACTAGACACACAATTCCTATAAAGAACTACCTATACCATGATTTTTCATCATGGATGGAAATATGTAGGAGCAAGGTTAAACCTTGTCAGGCCCAAAAAATTAAAAAATATTTACTTTTTAAGTACTTGTGTTTATTTTATTTTATTTTATTGAAAATGATAAATATTTTAATAGACCTCACTCATTTTACTCGTTTGATTAAAGGTACCTTCTTAAGGCGGACGTAATGGTGCTAAGACGGGTGTTGAAATGAAAATTAAAGTTAAATTGTAAGAAATCAGTTGTAGAAGAGAGACAAATATATCTTAAAACAATAGTATGCATCAGTGAAACATTTTTTCTTGTCATGAATGATACCTTTAGTTGTTCACTGATTATTTTGTCGTTAATAAGATTGCATCATTATTTGTTACATTTGCATTGTGAGAACCATGATTGACTCTTCACAAGGAAAAACTTTTTCTTTCTGTGATTTATTTGAACAAGACTACATATGACTGATATTTGAAGTGATTGTATGAAATTGTTTTCGAGTTGTTATAACATTGTTGAGTATTTTGATATATGCCAAGTTACCTTTGCTTAGGACAAAAATAGTTCTAAGTTTAAAAGAAATTGATAGTATTTATTTTTATCATATTTTAGATTCAATTTTTATAATGAAATAAATTCTTTCTAAATTCGAAAGTATAATGATTTGAGTAGCCGGCAAAATTTGAATAGAGAATGACAAAAAGTAAGAATGAATTGAACTTCAAAATGAAAAAGGTGCATAAGAATAAATAGGATTAGGATTTTTGAAATTTGAATTTTAAAAATGTAAATGAGAGAGAATGAAGGCGCGAAAGAGAAGGTTTAGAAGAAGCTGAGACACTTGCCAGTGTTAAAGACACACACAATTGGTTGTTAAAATTGTAACACGTGTTGTTTTTGTGAGGTTGACACGTGGCAAGTATATATATATATATTATTACGAGAGATTGCGTTTTTTAGTCTATCGATAATCGTTGTTCGATGAAATACATGCATTCATTCGAAAAATAATTCAGATTACAAGAGATTTTTTGGTTCTCTGGATGCAAACAGATCATTAAACAGAACAAATAAAATGATTCTACTAGCCAACAAGATCCAAAATTCCATTGATTTTGCTTCCCATAAAAAGAGGACCCTTATCTGTGCTGGGGCCTCTTCTGTGGCTGACGACAAAGCTTCGTCATTATTATCATTAATAGTACTAAAACAAAGAACATACATAAATATAAATTCGAACTGTTCTGAATAGCTGCTAGGATAAATTTTTATTTGTTGGCTATGCAATTTTCATTTCAAAAATTATTTTGAGGATTTGAATATACTTTCGCGTTTCAAGAGATGCAGATTGCTTTAGGATCTCAAGCCCTTATTAAAATCCTTTTCGTCTATTATTATAATAATTTATTCGTAAAATTAAGTGTATATAATTATAATCTTACTCAATATATAGATAAAAATCTTTTCGTTCCTAATACAATTAAATTCTAATATACTGAATTATATATATTATTTACTATATTAAAACTATAATAGGTTTATTTATTCAAGAAATTTTTATATACCATAAATTATCTATATCATAAAATCAAACCAATTATACGAATAAACTTAAAAATATCACTGTTAATTAAATTACTCTTCCCCCGACAAATTGAACTTTAAATATCATAATCTGCCATCTTTTCTTAAAAATTGTCCCAACCTTACCAAAGCTTCCCTCTTTAACTTTGTCATTGTTAATCGACTTTTTTTTCTGGCGTGCACGCGTGGGTTCATAATATATTTGAAGATAGGAAACAAACCATATAATAAGAAAATTGTTGAATGAGAGAGAATCAACACTCCACTAAACTACGCATCAACTAACATTTTTAATTGAGCGAAGGCTCCAAACAACAAATAAGTACATAATTAAGTTCTTATACTCTAATCTAAAAGTGCTAAAAACACGCGTGCCAAACTACATTAAACTTTATCGGACTTTTCTTTGAGGTTAACACTAATTAATATTAACGAGTCTGGTTAATTAGTCATACAGTGATAGTACGACTTGGATTGCTAATGGGTTGGTCTCTTAAGCCAAGCATTTTTTTCTCCTTTATAGCTGGATCCTCGAATAGAAGAACCTTGTCCTTGTCTCTAACCCCAACCATATGTAGATATTCATAGTCATCTCTCTCTTTACCCCTGAAGAGAAGCCTTTGCTCTCGGGGCTCAAAACTTGTGACCAGTGACAGGATAATTTTCAACTCTCCTGCAAATTATTAGTTGTTCAAAACTTTTGTAATATATACCCACAAGAGGATATATCTATTAATGGAAAAAAATAAATTTTGGGTGATAAATAATATGGAGCAGCTTTGAAAGAAACAAACATTTTGGATCTTATCTCCATTTTGACCTAACTTATCTCCTAAAGTTAACTGGGAAATGTAAATTATTCTTACTTGTATATTAAGAATCAATATGAATTCTTAGGTACATATTCCTCTACCCAGGACTGAAATATACAGATAGAAAAACAATTTTTAAAATATATTCATTTCAAAATTGAGATTTAGAATAATTTAAACCTAGTAACAAGTATCAGAATATATTTGACAACTCATCCCTAGCTTTTACTATTTAAGCCATGCTACTATGTGGAATCTTCAACCTAATTTCTGGCGAAAACTAGCCATTTTGAGAAAGCAGTATGGTAGAATACACATACCAAAAGTTGATGTGGCCTCAATAGAAATTTCGTGTGACTGTGATACAGTTGTCACCGTAATTGTGATCAATCCCTCCCCTGCACTTATGTTACTCTCCCTCTTCTGAACAAGCATGCCACCAGGCCTAAGTTCCCATTGGATTTCAGCAATGCCTCTGCAATCCTTTTCTGTGGGTGGTGTTGCTTTGTTCACATTTCCAAGCTTGGAGCTAATACGGCTGAACCTCATTGATCTCAACTTAATCATCTTGCTTAATTTCTTTCTCCCCGATTGTTGTATTCCTTGGAAGAGCTGAAAGAGTGGTAAGAGGAGTTGAAGCAGTTGGGGCAGTTATATAATACTAGAAAGCGTGCATATGGACGAAGAAAACCATGAATAAAATATAAATTGGCCTTGTGTTGCTAAAAAGCAAGACTTAAGAGAACAGAAATGCCAATGAGTTTAGAACATGTGGAAGAGAATGGAGGCATTTGTTTTTCTGCTGATTTTGTAAATCACTGTGGCACATGGGTGGTAGGTACCTAAGAACACGCTAGCTTGATTAGTGGGCCAAACTCAACAGATTTCAATAGCTACTTGCTTCCTTGTACTTTTAAAATGAAATCGAAATTTTTGTTTAAGGAAAATGATAGTTTTAAGAAGGAATCTCAATTACCAGAATAAATTTAATAATTTATGAATTTCTTAAATTTATTTCTCCAACTTCTTGACAACAATTTGCATGTTTCTTTTTTCTGATTAAAACTAGATAATGCACATGGGATGAACGGGTAAAATTGAAGATTGAAATTAAAAGAAAAATGTATTTTGAAAAAATTAATTATCGTGAAGTACTATATATTATCATAAAAATTAATAACCTACTGCATTAATATTAATTTAATTACCTTCAAAATTGATTGTTTTTAATTTTTGCATGTTAATATATTTTATTTCAAGTTTAATTACCTTTTTAATCTTATTGTTTTTATTTTATTCGGTTTAATTATTAAGAAAAGATTCAATAAGTCCCGCAATTTCAAAAAATATAACCATATGCATTGTAATTTATAACAAAAAAAAATGTTAATGATTTAACTTTATGTTTAATTGTTAGATCAAAAGTCTAACCCTCTACAATTAAATTTTTAAATTAATAAAATAATAAAATTATATTTGACATATATTAAAGTAAGAAGAGTATATCATACAAATATTTTGTTTAAAAAATTATAAAGAAAATAAAATAAATTATTCATTTTGTTTGATAGATAATAAATGATGATCATGAAATAACTACAATCAAAGACTATAAGTTGTGTTAAGAAAAAATTCAACATCTTATAATTTTTGTTAAGTGATGAAAATCACAAAATGTAAAACAAGAATCATGCATCGTGAATGGTTTCAATAATATATTACATAAGACACTAGTGTTTCTTCTATTAAATGATAGAAGATTTTGTAGTATTTTCATATGTCTAATACAAATTTAGCTCTTATATGATTCGATCATATGATGAAAACATCTCCAAAATTTACTACAAGAAATATGTTAAATAGAGTTGGCTAGAATCCGACACAAAGAACTAAAAGTCGATGCTTATATGTGCGTCACATATATGTCAACTAGTTGGCAGACGTCAGTTTCATGGAAGGTAACTCAAGTTAGCATCGAATTGTCCAAAAGATACAAATAACGTTGGCTTAGTCATCACTAAACAGAAACTATTTTGTGTCGATTAAGCCGACACTAATATATGTCATTATGCGTTAGCTAGATCAATGCAAACTATCTGTCATTCTACACATTCCTAACCAATACTATTTACCATATATTTTTTCTACATTCAAAGCCGGCTAAACCAATGTTATGATACATTTTAAAACAAAAATCTTAAAATGAGTTTGACCAAGACATAAATAACACATTTATATATTTTAAAAAAATTATAAATTATTTCACATAAAAAACAAAAAAATTCACAAAATCTAAAATTTTGAACCACCTAATAAAATTCAAATCTATAACAAATCTAAAATTCTAGTTACCAAATAAGTTCAAATACAACTCAGGAATATCAATTACATTTAATACTATAATAAAAGCATGAAAGCAGTGGTTTTCATTAACAAAATCTTTATAAATTACATTTAATATTACAATAAATCTTCATTACAAGAAAACACGTCAGGAAGGATGTGTGGGAAGAGGAGCCCACGAAAAAAACATGGGCCAAACCCACACTGAAATAAAACAACCCACGCAACATGTAAAAAAAATTGAAAATAAAAAATAAAACAAAACGTGAGTCCAGTCCATACACGATTCACGTATAGAAAAAGATTTACAATTAAATAAATATAGACAGTGTGGGCCTAACCTATACAAAATTCGAAAGAAAATTAAAAAATAAAATAAAATGATACAGCGGTGAAACCCACACATAATAATATTTAAATAATTAATTAATTATAAGATGCTTGGGTTGACCCACGCAAAATGGAAAAGAAAATTAAAACAATTAAATAGAATGTGGGTTGGGCCCATGCACAAAAAAAAGTAGGCAACTTTGGGATAGGCACACACAATGCAAAAGAAAAATGAAAAAAAAAAGTAAAATCAGCGTGGGTTTGACCCACACAAGACTGAAACAAAAATTAAAAGATAAATTTTTTTATAGACGACAAAAATAAAATATTTAATTTATAATTAAAAAAATAGTATAGTTAATTTTTTTAATTTATATTAATAATTGTAGTTTTTTAGGAGTGAATTTAATAATAGAAAAAATAATATAAAATGTATGTATGTATGAAAATTGAAAAAATTAAATTATTTTGTATAAAATTCTTTATAAAAATGTTTAATTTTGAAAAAGTAAATTGTTAAAAAATTGAAAAAGAATATTACAAATTATAATAGAAAAAATTTTGTAAATAAAATAATAAGTTAAAAAGTAAATGTGAACCGTGTAATTAAATTGGGTTTAAGAACAACAACTAGACTTTAGGCCTAATAATACTTTAATAAATTCAACTTAAGAGTGTCAATTAAGTTTGAGACTTATTAGGAGGTGTTAATATCATATAGGATTGTGTAGTATATGTGATTACTTGTGTAGTTAAATTAGGCTTAAGAAGAGCAATTGGACTTTAGGCCTAAGAATGAGCTAATAAATTGAACTTGAGAGTCTCAATTTGGCTTGAGACTCATTAAGGAGTGCTAATATCATATTAGGTTGTGTTTATTAAATATGATGACTTGTGTCATAAAGTTGAGCTTAAGAACAACCATTAGGCTTTAGACTTGCTTTAATTTCAGCTTATGTCAACACAAAAGATTTAATATTTTATATTTATACTTTAAATTTTTATTATATATCTATTTAAACACATTTAAAAAACAAAAATACCAAAATTTACATATATATATATACACACATATATAAATATATAAATACATAAACATATAAACATATATATATATATATATATATATATATATATATATATATCACTATCTATAGCAATATAATGTATAACGAAATGAGATATTTTTTAATAAATAATAAATACTTATTTAATAATGAAATGTTTGACTTGGTTAAATATATGAAAATAATTCAATATCTCAATGTAGTAAAAAAATTTATATTACTAATACTATTCAAATAGGATTAAAGTGATTTATTAACTTGATATAAGTATTGTTTCATAAAAATATATGATAAAGAGTTAATTCATTTCTAATCAATTTGGAATGTATGTTTGAACCTAGGTTGGTATGTAAATAATATATTACCTATGTTGCTATGTAAATAATATGTTGTAGAAAAAATAGAGTTTTGGTCCCTATATCTTTCATAAAGGTTAGTTTTAATTCTTATATCTTTAAATTAACCAATTTGTATTCATACTTAAAAAAATATGTTAATTTACTAATTTTTTCAATTTTGTAACAGATTCAATATAATTTTCTCTAATTTAACCTAGAGTAACATACTAGTATTTGAAGTAACATTGGAGGTCATCAATTATAAAACATGTGAGGGTGAATAAATTTTTCAGGTAATTGTACATGTATCCATAAAAATTGAACTAATTATGAGGTTGTCATTTATCCATAAAAATTAATATAAAAGGTTTTTAAATTTTTTTTTGTAATTTTAACTACATTTTAAAATCATAACACTTGATTTTCTATAATTGTACATAAAAAATTATTAAAAAATTTACTTAATGCTAAAAAATAAAACTTTTTCTATTAACTATTTTAATATTCCTACGAACTAGTAGAAATAAACTTGTTAGGTCCATAAAAAACAATTACACATTTTATTTTATATCTTATTATACAAAAATAATTATTTTATATAAATTATGACCAGGATTATAACAATGAAGGAATTTGTTATAATGCTTTACCGATTTTAGAAATATATGATCTCATCGAAAGGGTAAATGAGAAAAATTATTCTTATGGCACAATATTTTAAGAAATAAATTAAAAATTATATATTTAAGAAAATTTAAAATTATATATTTTTGAAAATTAATATATTTTCTTAAAATTAATATATGTAAGAAGTGTATAAAGCATATGCTGAGTTGAGTCGTCGCACGGTCAATGCCACATATGTGTGGGCTGAGCCGCTGCATGGTCTACTGTTTAAAGCGTGGGTTTAGCCCAAGCACAACCTACACATACTGATTTATAAAACTACCAAAATTTTTCAATTTTCTTCACCATTCAGAAACTTCATCTCTTAAACCCTATAGCCCATTGTGTTGCCTGTTGCTTGTGTTGTTTGATTTCTTCGCCATTTTGGTTCAAATTGCATCTTCATCTCCATTGTAAGTTCGATTTCAGTTTATTATTCAGATTAATTTCTGATTTCGTCATTACATTTGTTGATTTTCATTTTTGGGTTGACTTTTGGGCGTGCAGTGGTCGGCGTTTGGGTGTGATCGGTGGTCGACAGTGGTCTGAGCTTCACTACAAGTTAGTTGAACAGTTTGCTGTCTATTTTGAAAATACTCTGTGCATTGCTGCTTGAAACGATGGTGGTATTGTAGTTTGGGAATGTTTTAATACCCTGTGCCGTGTGTTTTAATAACCTGTGTTCTTTGCATAACAATTGTTCTTTGCGTAACATGAATGTAAGGAAATATACCCAAAACATAACCAAGCCAAACGTATAAAGACACCAACATCAAATTCGTAGTTTGCATTTTTACTCAATAACTATTTTTTAGTCTTTACTTTTCAGTACAATAGATTATTCCATAACCTGTTCTAGATTCCCTTGTGGCAGCCAGCCTTGACATAGAATTACTTTACGTACAATTGCAAGAGAAGGTTGTGGATTACACTATGCATTCTTTGATATTTTATACTCTTTAACTACAACAACCATCTCCCACCTTGGTAGGGTTAGCTACGTATTTTCTTCTATAACTTTTAACGAGTCTTTCTTTCATTTGTTAAAGTCTCTATAAACGGTTTTTTCCTATTTCCCTTTTAATTCTATGTTTTGGTTGATGTCGTTATTATTTTTTGACAGCATCAGTCGTCAGATTTTTATCAATGTCAATTGGAAAAAATTTTAGATAACTGATCTTTCTAATTAGATCATAAAATTTGACATTTTCTATTTCTAGCACGGTTGTTTTGACCTGGACTTTAGGATTGATTTGGGATATCATTTCTGTAAATGAAAACAATTGAATCTCGTGCATCATCGTTCAAATTTGACTGTCTTTTGACTTTTTTTTTTTTTTATCTTGTTTGAACTTAATTTTCCTCTCTATTATCGTTTTGAGGTTGTGTTGGAGTTTTTATGTTTGTTTAGGGTACTGCTCTATTCTCTTTTGAATTCTAAATTAACTTCTTATTTAGGGCCCGAGGAAGCAAATCATGTTCTTCCTCCCTCGCCTTTCAATACTCATCATGTCTCGATCTTTGATGGACCCTTAGGACCGACAACTTTAGATTAAGAAATGTGTCCCAAAATGAAACTGGTTTAGTTAAAGATGAGATAAGCTCAAGTTGATTAGGCCTTGATAATGAAGTTGGTGGCTAATGGGGGTGAGAATTAGAAAGATTAACATATTGGGTGTGCTTTTTAGAAACAGAGACCTAACAGGATTGAGAAGACGTAACCTTGTTCTTTTCTCTTTTCTTTCATTTATCCATTTCATTCCATGTCATCACTGTATTGTAGACCAATTTCCTGTCCCTAAGTATTTTAATTACCTTCCTTAAGTAACCATCATTACTGCTTGCTCCTACTTTTTCTTTTAACCCTTAAGAATAAGAATCTTCATTTCAAATCCTTTATGCTTTTAATACTATTATTCTACTTTTATACACATTCTCTTCTTCTATCCAATTGTAGGTTACGGATAAGGTTATTGGCGGTGATGCAGTGTCATGGCAAATGTGATCCCCAAAGGATAAAGGCTATAAATGATTTATACCTACATACTAATATTTTAAGAGGTAACAATAACAACATCACGACCCATTTGCACATATGATTTGCCACTAATTATGTAAAAAGTTTGACAGCAAAAGCTTGATACATTCATGTGGATCATATTAGTCTTTGTAGAAATTGGTTTACACAACTTAGTGTTAGAAAAAAATTGTTCACTTTATCAATTATCAACAAACTAAACAAGTCTATTCATAAACATTTTATTCCACTGAATCAACCATTATACCAATTCAGTAGAAGAGTGAACCTTACGTGGCACTCGTACGGAAAATTATTTATTATGACAAAATCAGCCATGTGCTAACGATACCGTGCTCTGTCTAATCACAAATATCATATATAATAAATTTATTAAGTTTTATACTAACTGTTTAAAATAATATAAATGATGAATTTTTTAACAGTTGAGATTATTATTTTTCATTGTTATTATTATTTAATATTACATTATATATATTGGTCAAGCACTAATGGTAAAAGACATGTGGGCCATAGCAATAAACTAGGTTATAAGGTGATGGTGTTACTTTACCTACAAACAAGTCTCAACTATCCTCTAATGATTTCTTTACAAAATTCTGATCAATTTCTTCTAAAAATGACATATCACGGATGGAATTTTTAAATTGGAAAAAAATTATTATTCATTTATGTTAAAAGAAATATTAGATGATGAAAATCAATTATTTAAAGTTTTAGAAGGAAAAAGTTAATTTTTCTTTTGTAGAAATTAAAACCAAATTTCACACTTTAAGAAAATAATTTTAAAATGCTATAAATATGAAAAAAACATAGAATAATAGTTTTGTTATATTTAACTAATTTTGTTTTTTTTTCTACCCTATGACTTTACATTTAAATTCCAATTTTAATTCCAATTTCTCATAAGCAGACAACTTAGTCCAATGACTGGACTTTGTTCATTAGTTACAAACAACCAAATCATAACTTAAGTTTATTGAGTAGTAGACTCTTGTAAACTCGACCTACGTGCTTTGACAGTAATTACGTAAGGTTATCAATTAATATAATAAATTCAAGTCAAAAGTACTTTGTCAAATGCATGTTGAAGATTGCAACGATATCAGACATTTACCTAAGTTGATACAAAACGTTGTGGTGTGTTCGCATGTTGCCTAATAACTTCATGTTGTACGTGTAGAACGATGGATCGACACTGGATGTATGATATGCTTGATTCTTCAAGGAGATTGAAGCAACACTTCATAAATTTGTTTTGAAGGTAATTGACCGACCTTCATATACACAGGATGAAGGGATAAGGTGTCCCTGTATGAGATGTATTTGTTAGAAAATCCTTCAACCTTCTCAAGTCAGGGCTCATCTCCTACAATATGGGTTTCAAGCGAACTACCACACATGGTTTTATCACGGAGAAGATCGTCGAACTGATGACAACTTAGGTTACGCATCCACTAGTTATGATAACATGCAGTTTCAGTCAATTACTGTAGTGGCGTATGATGCATACATGCAGGTAGCGGACATCACAACTCATTATGAAAATGTTGAAAATCAAGGTATGCACGAAGGAGAGTCCCCTAGCATCTTATACAATCTTTGCAGGAACGTAAAAATGGTCATCCAGTTGAACCTGATGAGCTGTTTATAGTCACTCACAAGAATAAGAAGGGTCTATGGGTTGATACTCGCTCACGTGAGACTTATGTAAATTTAATCTTAAAATTTTCTTTAATCCGTTCTTAATTTTTCATCTAATTTTCTAACATTTCGATGTTATAATCAACGTGTAGGAAAATTATCATCATCGATTGAGGGCCATACAATCAGAAAGTTCATCAGGTTCCAACATTGATGTTCCCCAACTAGATCCAGCAATCAAGCTTCAAGCTTGGAAGGAGGTTGCTGAAGGAAAGAGTAGAGGTTGAGTTTATGGCACAGTAGACTTGACTGCTAACTACCGCCAAGGAGTGTCTTCCCTTACTCAGCCGTCATTCGTTGCTACTGCCACTGATTACTCTACTCAGATGGCCCGAGAAGAGCGATTTCAAAACGAACTCAACAAAGCAAAGGAAGAAGCAAGAACGACAAGGGAAATAGCTAGGGAGTTGTAGGACCAGATGAAGTTCATGCATAAAAAGCAGGAAGAAGCAAGAATGGCAAGGGAAATAGCTAGGGAGTTGCAGGACCAGATGAAGCTCATGCAGCAACAACTTGCCAACATGATGGAGCGTCATTGTGCTAATACTTCAACAGGTACTAGTCAAGTTCACCCATACTATGATGAAGCTCATGACGACCAGCCCCTTCTATGAGTTCTAAATATGGCCTACTTGTTTTTTTTTTTTTTTTTTTTTTTTTTTAAAAAAATATTTTTTTTTTTTATATTTTTTTTTTT
>Ga0209700_107960_pt1 | contig 14241 bp, 4 predicted proteins | sample SiratroredBW_FD_187528 | JGI IMG/M metagenome (GOLD analysis project Ga0209700, IMG submission 187528) | Root nodule microbial communities of legume samples collected from California, USA - Siratro red BW (SPAdes) (version 2) | ecosystem: Host-associated > Plants > Roots > Nodule | place: USA... | reverse complement strand
AAGTAGTCCAGAGAGCAAGGTCTATTTTCGCCTGAGCGAAAATACTCTCGCCTGGGCGAGAATACCTCCTCGCTTGGGCGAAAGATTTCTCGCCTAGGCGAAAGCACTCCAGAGAGCACACTTGCTCTAGGGGCTTCCTCGCCTGGGCGACTGTACCCTCGCTTGAGCGAACTACTTTCTCGCTTGGGCGAGTAATTTCCCGCCTGGGCGAAAACAGTCCAGAGAGTATACTTGCTACTCGAAACCATTCTCGCCTGGGCGAGATGATGTCGCCTGGGCAAATTATGCAGAAAATTCAACAGAATTCACTATATCAGAGTTACCATGCATGCCTCAGATGACTAAATTGGGTGAAAATCAAGCCACATACACGATGAATGATCTACCCTAGCACAAATTATCTATTCAACAGATCAACATATCATTAATTTTCACACAACTATCTCATACATGCAACATTCAATTCAACATTTCAGACCTGCAGGAAACTTTACCAGACACAAATTGTACAATTACTACCATCATTAACTTCTCTATTCAAGACTTAAATTTGTAAATCAAACAAGCACTAAGGTTAGCCTCCCTTACCTGAATTGCAGTTGAAATTCTCTATAATAATCCCAATAGCCTATGGTCCTCAGGAACTCGAATCTGCATTAAAGGACCTCTAATCAATGATCAGACTAACAGACTATGAAGCTAAGCTCACAGAGCCACCGTCTGATGGCTCAGAGGCCACATGCAAGCTCAGTAAACAGAGGAAAGCGAAAACCTAAAACTGACTCTAAGAGAAGGGGTAGAAAACGAACTTACTCTATTGGAGATTCTGATCGGATAGACTTGCTCTGTTCTCCGACACGAGTTCAATGGTGGGCTCCGCTCGAGAAACTGATGGAAGACAGACGCGAAGTCTTAGAGAGAAGTCAGAGAAGAGGGAGGTCAGAGGTTTTAGAGAGATGGTGGCTCAAGTGGGAATGAGACTTGATTACTAACTTTTCCTATAAATACGTGTTTTCAGTTTAATAATATAATAATCAAATGTTCATTCCACTTTTACCACTTCTATTCAAATGATAGATTTTCTAGGTTGTTATACCTCCTAAAGCCTTGAGCCGCTACCGGCGGTTTTAGAAGCAAAAGGAGAGTTATATAACTATGAATTGTTACTTAAATTTTTAAGTTTCCCAAAATTTTTTTGTAAAGGTACAATTGTGTTTATAGATTAGTTAGTTTTGTCGTGGAGTCTAAATAAGACTTTGTTTAGATTGAACTTTTTCTACATGTATTAGTTAAGATTTGTTTTTTTTTTTTTTTTTTTTTTTTTTTTATAAACAGGTTTGATTTATCTAAAGGATGAACCTATTTAATGTTTCATTTATCTAAAGTATCATTATCTACTGAGTGATGTCTTTTATAAAAAAAATGTTTTTATATTACAAGAAGATGAAGTATTAATCTAAATTGAAGAATATTAATTATGAAGTAATTGATTCTTTAAATAATTTTTTAAAACATTACTTTTATTAAAGTAAATACATATAAATAATATCTTCAAAATTATTTTAAAATATCTTTTGACTAGGACATTTAGAAGTTAAAATTATTATTTTTTTCGATATCTAAAATTGAACTTGCAAATAAAATTTAGAGGTATTGTGTGATTTAAATTTAATATTTTATATTAAATTAATTTGAAAAACAAGCATTTTTTAAAAGTAAATACGAATGAAAGTAACACTGATAGATCATTCTGTTCTAAGAATGATTTGATTTGGGAGAGTTTTTTTAGTTAACACCCATCTATTTCCCTAAAATTTTCTATACACACAAAACAAAGTGGTGGTTCATCTTTCCCAACTTAAATAACAATAACAATATTTTACTGGTTGCATGAAGCAGTTAAAGGAGGGTGTGGCAGTTCTGACTCCAACAGGGTAATGATGCTTTCCTTTGGAAAGAAGGGTGATGAAGGTGGAAATAGTTCCATGCGTAATAATTCCTCTGATTCATTTTCAGAATGTGATCAGACCAAGGAAGTTTGAAGGCAAAAACTTGTAAGAATAGAAATGGACAAGATAAAGAGGATGAAATACATTTCAAGTCATGAAAACGCCAAACTAAAAGCAGTTATTATTAAGAGTGAGTTTTCTCACCTTGGTCCTTTTAATTTAAAGACTTTTATTATAAAATATAAAAATGAAATTTTAGATGTGACATGCAAACAACTCTACATCGTTAACGTCACCTTCGTTATGCATAGTTTCACAATAATAATTCAATTTAAATATTAAAAGGTTGAAATATTTTTTTTAATGAACTGGTGTACTCAATATTTATATTTGACATAATCAATTAAATTAAAACATTTTTTCAGCCTATGCACACAATTAAACTAAACATCTTTTTATTAACTATATGCACATAATTTAAAAGGGAATAATTTTGTAAAAAAAATTATTTCAACTAATTAAAATTACTTTAAACATAATTTTTAAAATAATGATTTTATCGTGCATGATAATTTGTATTTAGATAACAATGTTTATGTTCTGATTAAATTCTTTAAATATAGAAAAAAAACAATACTTTGTTGCTAGTAATTATTATTATTGAAAAAAAGCTCTATCTACAATTATTTTTCTTCCTAATAATAGCACAAAGTAGCAACAAGGTGGTGGGGGGAAAAAGCGGTAATAGCAAGTTGAAGAATTTTGGATGATTAACATCCTCATTGGACGGGCTTAGAGGTCTCGACTAGGAGACAGGGACAACTTTTGGCTACCTAAATTTTAAGAATTTCTCCAGAAAGGTTAAAAACACAATATTATTAAAATTATATTTTATGTGTATCTATTCTTTGTTTTTTAATTACTTATATATGACAAACTATTTTTAATTCCCATCCAGCTGTATAAAGTGATTATAATATGTTCAATTTGAAAGGTGATCATACTAAAATATAAGGACTAAACAAAAACAAAAAAATAGTGTTGTATAATATTAAAAGGATACTACTGTTTTTAGTCCTACAAGAAGTACTAGTTCTTTTCAACTTGGTTCCTATATTTTACTGTGTCAATGATTACTAAATTAAACATGAATGTCATATTCAAAATTTAACCCAAAAAGGTAATACAATAAAAATATCGTGAAGTTGGATGAGATTTTGTGCACATTTTTAGTATTACCTCAGAACAGAAGTCTATTTGTTTGGGGTAATTAATATACTGTGTTTTCTGTGACGTGTTGTAAGGAGGGGGCCAAGTAAGTTTGAAAAAGCCTAAATATCAGGAGATGTGGTAATATTTTGTGTTCAATTTTTTATATGTAAAAATTTATATAAGTACAAATATTTTTAAAAAATAAGTAAAATCAAACGCGCTAATCACTATATATAAGGATGAAATCACGATTTAAAATTTACTAATTGATGAAATTGGTTCTTTAGACTATGATGTTAGATGAAATTGGTATTTGCCAGCTTGTGACATTAATGGGAGTTTTTGTAAGTACAAATGTTGGGTGGAGAAATGGCGAAAATACAGTACAAAAACAGGGATCCATCTACAAGAAATATAAATCCCAAAAGCTGACCTATTTCAGGCAGTGTGGTAAGAAACCTCATACACTTAACGGGTAAATTAAGCCCAACAATTTTTATTGGTCTAATAAACAAGTGAATATGACATTTACCTGTAATCACCATGCATCAATCTCTCTCTTTAGATCATTAGTGAACTCCATTTTGAGGATCCTTGTTTTTATGCAGCAGACCTATGAATCTTTGTGCCAAAGCCTACAGTACCATCCCTCCAATTAGCAATTAAGCACTACCACCTGACCTGTCTTAGTCACAACTTCTTAGTTTCATGCTACAAACTCATCCTTCAAATTTCGAAATGGTCCCAAGTAACAAAATTTTTCTTTTACGATTTGTGACCTCTTATCCACATGTAGCATCATTACCTTCTAATAACACTTTCCTAGCATAACACTTATATTCCCCCGTGATAGTATGCCTAAGCTCTTCACCCTATCTAAAAACTTTGATTAGTCACATTTATTAAACTAGTATCTTAATACAAATTTCAATGCTTCTACTCTTTTTTGTGCACCACTTCTTTGGTCTTCGATTCAACCGAGGAAATATATCATAATATAAAGAAATAGATCTGGAGCCGCAGCCCGCTGTCCTTCAACCCCAATTTATTACTGAATTCGTACTTTTGGAGTTTTTGGTTACAGGATCCAATAATTCCGCAAGACTCCCTCTCTTTGCACATGTCAGAACCCTTCGAATATTCGTCTTAAGCTCCCCCTTATTATCTTTTTAACACCACTTTTGAAAGTGTTATATGCCTTATCTTTATGTTTTTCTAGTTCACCTAACTTTCTTTCAGACCGTACCGCATTGTGCATTGTCGTATATGCATACATTCCCCTTATCAGTACCATATTCATAGCTCGGCAATCACTTAACAAATTCTAGTTTACGTACCTTCGACATTCACTACAAAGATTTTGAACTACATACTTACCTCAACAAACAATTATACACTCATTTGTATTACATCTGTGGACTTTCCATGAATTTTCCAAATTAAATCGTAATTCAAATTTCAAAACTTTAAAATATACCTACCAACAATTGTCGAACCAAAATCTTTGATACCTCGCTAGCTTGTGTAATCAAGGAAGTTTACATCCATTTTACCCTTATAAATGTATTTATAACCTTTCAGTTATCAGCCTAGACTCCTATTTTTGGCCTTGTTCCCCTTGATAAATATTATGTTCAACTCACCAAGCTCCAAAACTAGTGAATATCAACACGAAAGCCAAATCCACTAGCATGCCTTCTACAAGTAACATGATAGACTCAGCACCTATTTTTGAGATTGAGAAGATAAATAATCTTCTCCGTAAGACTTTCAGAATTGAAATTCTTGGTGAGACGATTTTTTTTTCTTGGTTTAGAAGTTCCTATAAATAAGGATAGTATTGATTTATGTGAGCATAAGTATACTTTAGATTTGCTGGATGATGTCATGGACTCCTATTTCTACTCGTATAAATCTTTTTATGAAATTTTCCTATGTTGATGGGTGACTTTTAAGTGATCCTTTAGCTTATAGGAGACTTATTGAAAAAAGTGATGTATCTCATCAACACTAAATCTAATATATACAAGTTGCTCATCTTCTTTGTCAATATTAGTCTGTACCTACCACTATTTGAAACAACCTAAAAAAACTCAACAGTAAATCAAATTTGGGCCTTCGAGAGGCCCAATACAATAGGGAACCAGTCTTGAGATTTAAGATGAACTCAAAAATTTACTGTAGCTATTTAATGCTTTGATAAAATGAGATGAGAATAAGTCATTTCTTGTTTAATGACTTTGCCAAATCAGCTTAGTGACATCATCTACTATGAAGTTAATTAAGATTCGTTTAATTAATCAAGTTCTATCTCAATCCAAACATTCATTCCTATAAAAAGCAATAAGTGAACCCTTAAATATTACAGAAACGTTCTTTTTCCAAGCTCTATTTATCTTCTTCCTTAACTTACCTTCTGCACTAATTTACAGAAAACTTCAAAAGTCACACAGTTCTTCACCAACTTTCTCAATATCAAAGGTAAGGGGAAAGGAGATACTATTTTTTCCTTCTATTTCTCAAAAATATTTTTCCAGTAAAGTATCCCAAGCCTCACGATACCTTCTAGTTTTTATTAAAATTATGTTTCATGTTGATAGTGGTTCTCAAGTATGATTTCTATATTGTATTTTATTTTCTATTTTAAGCTCATAATCATGATGTGGTTTGCAGCTGGAGGAACTTGGTTCTAGAGGTTTCAAATGAGCAGGAGATTTTTGTGTTATTATTTAGAGGTTGATGTTAATTGCTTATTTAGTCTGACTATTTACTGGTGCTGTATTCCATGCTATTTATATGATGATTTATTGTGATTAATTTGGAAGTAATGTTTAAGAGTTTTGAAAGGAAGTTTTTATATAAAGAACTATATAACTGACTTTTTCCTCTTTATTTTATTTTATTGTTAATATGAACCTATAATGTAAAAGAATGGTTGCACCCAATTCTGCCCCTTTCACAAACAAATGTAGTAGCTTTCTTTCCTGGATATGAATGGAGAAAGGATCTGTTACCTTTCATGGCAGAGCTCACACCATATTTACTTTTGTGAACTTTGAAGATATACCCCTACACTGGATGGATCGGTGGTGGTGACTTTAGGCATGTCACCTTACCCTCAAAACAATCTCATCATCAATCTATTTATGCCACCTATGTGGTGAAGATGCACAAGTGATAATAATAAAGTTTATATAATATGTAAAACTTTTGTAGAAGATATACATAATAGTGGTTATGGATAATAATAGGTACTGTAAAATGTTTAGTTATGTTGTAGAATAACTAATGTAAGTAAAGAAATTTCTATTTAAATTATGTAGAACCATATACTCTATGTTAAAGGTCATATCTTTAATAAAGGGTATGTATTTTATTTCTTCAAAAATTTATGGCTATTTTTTTGTAATTTTTTTTTATAAAATACCTTTTAAATTTACAATAGATTTATGAATTTGAAGGGTCATCATATAGGAAATTTCATTTTTAGTTAGAATGATGATTTTTTTTATTGGATTTAAATTATATATACATATATATTTATATAAATTTATATATTGATAAGTAACAAAGCTTAGATAGTAACTACTTCTTCTGTATGTGACCTCTTGTCAACATTAAAATAACAAAAAAATTAGAGAAATAAAGTTAATGTTGGGCAAGTATTTAAATCATGTCATGATTGATTTTATTTTTAAACTGTTATATGCATAAAACCACTGCCAATTTTTAGTAGGAGGGTATATATTATTTTTGAATTTGATTAAATAAATATTATATTATATATAGTGACACGTAAATAAATTGGTTATGAAAAGAGAAGTAATAATATTTAGGAAAATCTAAACCAATTTATTTTACAATTGCCTATCAAACTTTTAGCTCTACCTAGAGTTATTATGAAATTAAATGTTTTAATTACTTACAACCATTCCTTCAATTAAGGAAAAAATTATATGCTATTAGCTTAGGGAATTTATAACTAATTCTGTTTTTTTTTTAATTTTTAAAATGGTTGCAATAAATATATTCCATATATAGTTATATTTAATTAAAACTTTTCATATTCTTTCTCCAATTTTGTTTAGGTGAATTTCATCCACTCACTTCTCTTTACGGTAAGAAGATAGAAATCTTATAATCTTATAATATATTTTTTTCAATGATATAGTGCACAGCAGTGATGAATGAAAATATTTTTTTTTACTTCTAAATAATATTTTTGATATCACAATTAAGTTGGCAAATTATATTTTAATATATATATATATATATATATATATATAGTTACAAAGTTGTCATTTTCTTTACAATAAGAAATAAGAATTTTTAAAAGGAATGATTTTATAATTAATAATTCTTGATACAATAGAAATCAATAACTTATTTACGGAAGAAATTGAATTTTTTTACCTTTATGTAATATTATTAAATTGAAAATCTTTACACTGAATTTTATATTATTATTAATAATAATAATAATTTTGGGACGCCACGCTATTCATCATCAAGGTGTCTTTAAAATTCTACGTTACCTTAAACAAGCTCCAAGAAAAAGGTATATTTCAATTATTTAGATTGGGTTTATTGCATTGATACTAGAAAATCTATTACTAGTTACATTGTTTACTTAGGAAATTCACCTATATCTTGGAAGTCTAAGAAGCAAACAATTGTTTCAAGAAGCTCCTCAAAGGAGGAATATTGAGCTTTAGGCTCTATTACCTATGAATTGCAATGACTCACTTTATCTTTTAATAATTTGAAGGTGTGTAATAAACAATTTGCTTTTCTTTACCAACATTCGATTTCTTTTACTATGCAACTTGTAGATATCTTAACCAACATTCTTCCTTCATCAACCTTCTCCAATTTTCATTTCAAGCATGACACTATATATGATTGTATAGTATTAAACTTTTGTATGTTTTTACTACATAATATACATTCACAATTTATTTTGTTTGCTCTGTCTTTTATCTATTTCCATAGCTTTTTTTTCCTTTCTCTTTGACTTTTTCCTCTGTTGTGTTTCGATCCAATACACAACCTATTTTTGTTTTATTTTTTCTCTTTGACTTTTACCTTTGTTGCGATTCAATTCAATACACGAAAATAGGTGTTGAACACTCTGTTATTGTTTTCAATACAAATATGAAACCATTTTGAATCAAGAGTTAAATCCACACAAAATGTGCCACTCTTTGGCTCCATGCCCTAACACTACATATTAAATAGAGCTATAATCATATGGATGATTCTCTCTCTACACACTCCTAGATTTCTTTAACAAAGGAGATAATAAGACAAATAACAAACTTATAATGCTCCAAGAATACTTGCCCACTTGATCAATATTGTTTGTCACGCCTTATGGAATGCTCCTTATAACCTCACCTAACACAAACCAACATACCTCTTTGCTTGCTCGTACAATCTAACAAGATTAGCTTGCCAAAAGACTTTTCCACCTTTCTAAGCACTTCCTCTCATTTTTTTGCCTTCCCAATTCCTCACCTTATCCTTTATTGATATGTAGTCTTAAATTGGTATCCACATCACAAACAAAACTTAAAAAAAAAATCATTAGTCTCATCCATGTCCATGGTGAGAAGATAAATTTTGTATCGTTTCATATTTGTCAAAGCTCTCATTATAAAATACTATATCATATTTCTCTTCCTCCAAAATAGTTCAAACAATTTCTCACTAAATGACATACAAGTTATCCTTACTAATAAGTGACTCTATATTGAAAATAGTGACTAGAGCAATATTTTGAAAGCAAGTAGATCTTTCTACCTAAGGATAAAACATTTTTTCTATATCTTATCCAACATGATACAAGTGAGTAAGAAAGGATCCAATGTTTCCTCTTCAACACCACATATAGGACATTTAGAATCACCTAACAACTAAACATTTCTCTTCTCACCCATACCTCATAATACAACATTTTGTATGTTGCTACCTCACTAAACTACCCATTGGGATTCCCCTTGCATCTCTATTAATCTATTATATCTCTAACTGATTGTACTACACTTAAGATTGTTTTTAGACTTTCCGTTGTCTCATCTTCCCACACAAACCAAGCTCTAGGACACTTAACCATTTTTTGCCAAGACTCATATTGTTTGTATAATGTAACTTTTGTAAAGAGTTAAGATAAAGTTGATGGTAGATGTAGGAACAGCTGGCTCCAGAAGGGAGGTTGAATGGAGCCTGAACTCAATTTGCTAAATAGAAACCACCAACCAAGACAAAAATATATAAACACAGATAAAGCAATTTTATACTGGTTCACCCTAATCTCTTGGGCTACATCCAGTTCTCCCTTAAACAAATCGTTCAAGAGGTTCCACTATTCAGTCAATAGTTACAACGAGTACATAAACCTCTCCAGGTTACAACAAGTAAACAAACCTCTACAGGTTATAACGAGTACACAAACCTCTCCAGGTTATAACGAGTACACAAACCTCTCCAGGTTATACTAGTCCCAATCTCCCCCTGAGATCAAGACCACTCAAGATTTAAAGAAACACTCTCAAAAGAGAGAACAATGAAATCTCACAAGGGTTTACTTCACAATAGTGAAAAATTACACAATGGTTTCACACAATCCAAACTCTATATGCTCTCTCAATAACAAATTGACAATAGACACTCAATATATTTTCTTCAATGTATTATATGAAGTATTTCTCTTTTTGTTTCTTCTTGTGTATTCTTCAACTTGAACTTGCTCCTCTATATGTAGCTTTTTAGAAACTAGTCGTTGGGATGCTTGAACAGAGCAATCTTGACTTTCTGATGTATAGAGCTCAAACTGGAAATATTTCTCTAATTTTCATACTGCATTAAACTTGATTACTTCTGTATCGAAAATAATTTAAAATAAAATAGAGAAATTATATTTGAGATACTCATCAATAATTTGAGTAATTTCCATTATGAATAAATCTAAACATTAAAGCACAATATGATATAAAATCAATTAATCACATTTAAATATTTCATAATAATTTGAATAATTTCCATTATAAACAAATTTGAACATTAAAGCACAATATCATATAAAATCAATTAATCACTTTTAAATACTCCATAATAATTTGAATAATTTCCATCATGAACAAATTTGAACGTTAAAGCACAATATCATATAAAATTAATTAATCACATTTAAATACTTCATAATAATTTGAATAATTTCCATTATGAACAAATTTGAAGGTTAAAGCACATCATGCTATAAAATCAATTTAAATCAAATCAATAACATAAAAGTAAATAATAGAAAACTTATCTCTTCATGGATCATGGATCATGTGCTTTAATAATAATAATGTTAATTGCGCAATGTATATAAGTCATCAAATATAAATGTATACTTGAGTTTTGTTATCATCAAAACTTTATCAAATGATTTGATCCTCTAAAGGGACTTTGGACTGTCTAATGCTCAACAGTAGATTATTGTTAAACATTCATCACCCACCGACTTGTCCTTCCAAAATCTAGTGTTGCTTTCATCACCAATTTTCCAATTAACCCTTCTCCAAAACCAATTAGAATGGCTAGTTAGTCTACACACTACTCTAAGATCCTTCTCCCTTGTTTTTGGGTGGACATACATCCTTCCAACTTACCCAAGTGTTCTTCATCTCTCCTTCTTTCCTCCCACACAAAAAATTAGTCCATAAACTCCTAATCTTTTTAGAAACACCACTTGGAGTTTAAAGAAAGACATGAAATACAAGTAATACAACTAAGATTGAATTAATCAAACACATTCTACACACAAGGATAGTTATTTATACTTCCAAAGAGCTCATTTCTTCTTAAGTTTCAGGACAACCAATTTCTAAGTGTATTCTCTTTAAGATTTCTTCGTAGAGGGGTACCTAAAAGTACAAATAGGAATAGAAGAGTACCCTATAGTTGAAGATATTAGCTAGTGTAATAATTTTTGTCCATCCACCCCTATGGTTCTACACTTACTTTTGGCATAATTACCCTTACAAGGTTAAACCTCTTCATCATACATAAAGATGTCTCTCCTAAAAATATGAAATCCTTCACAAATCAAAGAAAATAATAACATCCCAGAGTTCTACTATCTAATCTACTATAGCAAATAATTAAAATATATATATATATATATATATATATATATATATATATATATATATATATATATATATATAGTATTTATTCTTATAGTGTTTCAAAATAAATCCCTCTTGATAGGGAATTGAAACAAACCATATATATACAAATCCAAATGTTTTTAAAAGACTTAAACTAAAGTTTTCTCAATAAAGAGCATCTTCAAATGATTCTTCTACAACATCATATGCTCTCATGTTAAACACAATCATCACAGATAGAAAGCCAAACAACAAACGAAACACAAAGAAGATAAGGTAAGCTAGCAATTAAAAAAACTTCTACAATAATCATTATTAGTCATATATTTCAATTAACACATAGAGACAATCATATCCCTTATCAACAACACACTTTACAATTTTAATTCATAACATCAACAAGCATAAACGAACTTGACTCTACTTTTGGAAGACTCTTGGACTGAATAGACCCAAATATTTGCAATTATCATAGAACTTCAAACTGTGAATCTGCACAACACCCAATCAATAAATCAACAATCTTGTATGACAAGCTTAGTCCCCCTAAGTCTTTTCTGACCAGCTATATTTCAAGTTGCAGTCACCCAGTTCGAATCTCCTTCAACTCTCCCCACCTAGTAATATTCATCTATTTGATTCCTATTACTAGTAGAGTCAGGATATCTCCTTATTGAGCAGATCGTCAAACAATGCACATCCTACTAAATCTCAACATGAGTATTTTCTTTATTGAAAATATTATGTCTCAATCACAAACCATATTTCAAATTATATTATACATCTCTACTTTTCACTTATGCATCCATTCCCTTCTCAATTTAAATTCCACATATCTAAAAAATATCATAACTTTCAATATTATTCAATCTCAACTAGGACTCATAAATCAATCATTTATCTTAAATCCACAAAATGAATTACAAAAGAATCAAGCAATTAAAATAGAAAATGTTAAGTGTTTTCGAGCTTGAGCGAAAATTAACTTGCTTGAGAAAATGGACCTGAGAGTAGATTAAGTTCTAGTACTATTTTCACTTGAGCAAAAATGCACTCAAAAGCAGGTCCTCATTTTCACTTGAGTTAAAATACCAGAAGAACGTTTTACAAAAACCAACTGCCTTTCTAGTTTTAAGACTCATTCTTTGGGTTATCATTTTAATATCAAACTATCAAAAGGTTTTCTTCAAAGAAATTCCTTTCATACCAAAACCAACAAGGTAAAAATTCAAATTGGCAATTTCTACCACCTATCTACTTTCTAATTAAAGTTTATATCATAAGCATTTCAATTTGAGTCAATCTTTTATAATTGAGTAATCACACTTTATTCTCATAAAAGTTCATAAATGATTTACCAAATTCTCAATCAACTATAACCATAGTTTAAAACATGTTCAAAACTCTATCTATTTTGATTAACTTACATAGAAATACCATACCAAATTGCTAGATTAATATCTTAAGCAAACTAAATCAAGTAATCAAACAATTCCGAATTCATTTCACGAACCAGTTCAGACTGCAAAACACTTTGGTGACCAAGTCACCTCCACATCATGTCTCCTATACTAGGGTTTTATTTGAAGACCAAACTAACATATACAAGGCATATAAACCAACTTTCTTTACCTGTCTTAGAAGTATAACACTTCAAAAGAGCTCCAAAGCTAAACTCACAAGGATAACCTAACCTGCATCACAAAATTCTAATCAACGACCAGAATACACCACTAAGACATTGAACCAATAGAGACTCATATGATGCCTTAAACGCTACATGCAAGCATCTTTTATAGAATAGTTAGGAATACTTGAAAACTGACACAAAAGAAAATAAGCAAAAAATAAACTCACTCAATTTAAGATTCTGATAGAACAATCTTGCTCTAATTGCCACCACGAGTCTAGAAGTAATCTCAGATCGTCAGATGAAGGACGCGTCACAACTTAAAAAGAAGGTAAATAAACTAAAAAAAATATTATTTTTTATAGAAATTATTATTTAATTAAAATAAAAATGAATATCAATTTTTTCTATTTATGCACTTTTTCATTTTAATATTATAATATCCTTACACCTTTTCCAAAATATTTAGTCCAGTCAAACAAAACATTTATCACCTTTTAAGACCCTACATTTATTCTAAACAAAACAATCACATGCTTGCTTTATTAGTCTAGTGAATCCTTCTACTGCAGTGTGAATAAGAAAGGTACAATAGGATCATCCTTGTAACTCTTTATTTTTATTCTAAATTGAATAGTAGGGCTTCCATTTACCTCAATAGGGAGAGAGGTCGTCTCTATACATTCTTTGATCCAATTAACTCATCTATTATGGAACCCTAACATTCTTAGCATATACAATGTAAGTCTCAGGACAAAATCATGTTTTCGTAGTCAAATTTGAAGACTAGCCACTCTCCTTTAAGCATGTGCGCTTCACCTGCTACTTCTTTTGCCAAAAAGGCACCACCTAATAGTTTCTCGCTCCTAAGAAAGTGTTACATCTTGAGTCAATCATTGACGGTAGAACTCCTTTTATTTTATTTACCTATTCCTCTGAGATCATTTAAAAATCTAAAAATTGGTATATAGTCTCCAAAAACAATAAATTAAGAGTTATATCCTCTAGGTAAAATTCTGTCAAAATGGAACCTCCCATGAACCTAAGATGTCGTCGTTAAGCATTAGTGAGAAGTGCTTGTTAAATTTAAAATTATATCCATTCATTCTAGGACCTTTTTTTTTTTACTTTCACATTCTCAAATAGCATCTTTCACCTTCCTCTCATCAAAAGGTCTGGTGGGATGCCTGCTTAGCTTTGCCGAAACTCGCTCCAATCTTACCCCACGTTCTCTTCTTTTCAGTTTCCTGTGATGCACATACATAGATAAAAAAAAAAAAAAAAACAAAAAGAA
>Ga0209700_107959_pt1 | contig 14242 bp, 6 predicted proteins | sample SiratroredBW_FD_187528 | JGI IMG/M metagenome (GOLD analysis project Ga0209700, IMG submission 187528) | Root nodule microbial communities of legume samples collected from California, USA - Siratro red BW (SPAdes) (version 2) | ecosystem: Host-associated > Plants > Roots > Nodule | place: USA... | reverse complement strand
TTTTTTTATTTGTTTTTTTTTTTTTTTTTTAATAATACTTTTTCATGTAATATTATTCATTTATATATTTTTATTTACACAAACTATATATTTATGTATTTAATATTAATTTAGTACTATTATATTGTTTAATATAATTTATTGTTGAATTTAATCTAATATGATAGCAAAAGAATTAATTAATCTAATTTTCATTCAGAAATAATTATACACTTATATAATTTTTTAAAATATGTTAAATAATCATTTTAATTGGAACCCTTAAGAAGGAAAAAGTAGGAGTGAGAATGGACTATTACTTCCTTTAATTATAAGTTGCTCTTTTATGAGGATTAAAAGTTGGGAGGAAATATGACAACCCTAATTATAGAGAATTAAGATTTTTAACGGTGAGTCTTCTTTTTTTTTATTTGCATTTGTCTTCGTAGAAGTGCGATATCTTTCTTAGGTTATCACATTTGTTCGCATTGTGTTCCTTTTGTGGTGAATTGCAATATCTTCTCTTGATTTATTCTTTTTTGCAAAATAAGCAGCAGTCACGATATTCTTAATCTCCCCAAGATATGAAGCAAGTCGAGGATTTTGTGATTGTTGTGCAGAAGAAACGTTTGCTCAGGCTTTGAATAACATTTGCGACAGACATATTTGTGTGACAATTGACCTATTTCAAAAATATAGAGAAAATTAAAAATTTTATATTTTAAAAAATTAAAATATTTTAGATAAATAAAAATTTTTATTCTTATTTTTAATATATAATCTTTATAACTTTTAAATAACAATATAGTAAATTTTCATTTAACTAAAACTTGTGAAATATGTTTTTTTCATTTAATGATAAACTAATGGACATTATTCATTAATGTATTTTTTAATAAATTTCTTTTGACAAGTTAATGTCAAAATCGTTTATCCATAATTTTTTGATTTTTTTATACATATTACATCAACACATTCTCATGCAAAATGTTTTATATTTTTATATTTTTCTAAGTCCATCTAAAACTTTACATTTATTGTGTTGTATAATCCGAATAACATTATTTTGTATAATCCCAATAATAAGTTACTTAAATACCTTTATTTTCCCAATTCTAGTTAAAAAACATTAATTGATACTTAATAGTAAATATTATTTTTAATTATAGATTTTATTCATTGTTAGATCTCAAATATAAATCATCTGGACAAAAACACCACTTTTTAAAAGGGTAACAATTTTCAATTTAACACAATGAAAATTATTTTATTCTATTGTCAAGCTCAGAATCCTAGTTTCAAAAAATCTTGCAATCACTAAAAATAATTACCAATAATTCAAGATATCATCAAACCAAGACAAGTTGGTTAATGAATTTAAAATATGAATTTAATCAATAATATCCGTTAAGGTCTAATTGTACCCAATTAAGTAAATTTTATTAAAATAGTGGATTTATTCTCAATTACAGTAAAAAGAGTTCAGATAAAATTATAAGTATGAATAAAAGTGTTCATCAAAGTCTACATATTTAGTTCTAAGTCTAGATACATGATTCAATTCACCCATTTAATACCAAGCATATGATTTAAGATCAAGTCACATTTGAAGTTTGAGCACATGCTTTAAAAGGGTGACACACATTCAAACTCTTTTTATATGTTTCAAGATCGAGCACATGGTTGAAGTCCATTTGTGCGATTCAAGACTAGTGACATGATTTAACTCTACCTACACATATCAAGTTTATGCAACCACTTCAACTACAATAGCATGCACAATTACAAGGACATGTATTTATTAAAATACACCTTTCACTCTTGCAGTTCAATATATATACATTAGGGTTAAGAAAAAAATTGCAATTTATGCACATGTTTAATTCTAGTCACTCTATTTAAGTTCAAGCACATAACAAACTTAACAAATGCATGCCTCATATAACTAGGAAATTGAAAAAAGGTTAATTAATGATAGAAAATAAAACTTAATAAAAAAATAGAAATATCAAACTTAATAATGTAGACTGAGTTAAGAAAACATAACCCATGACAAAATAACTCCAATTTAATGAATTGTTAACATTTTCTAAAACATGGACAATATTAGCAACATTTGGTTTTGTGTTATATTCACAAATATAATATACGACCTCCACACCTACATATTCATCTTATATTCACATATATAAGTTATGCTACACATTCAAATTGTTTTGTTATCATACTAAACAAATTTTGTATATCCTTATTTTCTTGTAGCATGTATGAACAATATGCATATTTAAAAGGAGAGATGTATATCAAACATTTCTAATATAAATTCACAAATTATGACTAGACATAAAAAATAGTGAATCCATTGAGTGTCACATGTTTCATTTACCCTAATGTTATGTTATGAATAATCATAACCTAAATAGTTTATGCAAGGTAGTTAAAATCAAAATTATGGATATGATCATGAGGAGTTCATGAATTCGTAAATCGTGAAATCGTAACACGAATCTAAATTTTACTTTTTTATTATATATAACACATCTTTTTATCAACAAAGAAAATAAAAGATGTAAAAGAAATAAAAGTATTTGAGAGATGTTATAAAAAGAAATAAAAGAGATGCATATTAAAAATGCCTTAGTTTGGTTTTATTTTAATTGAAATTGAAACTTGTTCAATTCAACCAAGAACATATGCAACAGAAAAGACTCTTAATTCTCCGTTGAGATTGAAATTTGTTTGAAATTTTAGTTGCATTCATTTTTATTTTGTGGTGGTTTTATTTGAATTGAGATTGAAACTTATTCAATAAAGAAAGTGAATGATGCAGGAAAAATGAATATTAATTCTTAACTGAGTTTGTAACTTGTTTTGAATTTTAATTGATAAATTTTAAATGGGTGGTGTTACCACTGACAACACATATAACAAGATAAATTTTATATTGCATTAATTTTGAATTAAAATTAGGTTTAAACTACCCAAGAAGGTGAGCAGTCAGTGTTGGAAGAAAATTATCATCACACATTTTTACAATTTTATTGGATGATCCTTACTATCTTGAATCCCAAACAATCTATACGATCCTAGGATTTATAATTAAAATATCAATTTTAACTACTTGGTGTATGACTAACAAAATATGTTAAGAAATTTTCATCTCTCATTATTGGTCATCGTATTGGACCAATGTAGTAAGTAGGTAATTTCATGTTAATAAAAAAATTGTTTTCAGAATTGATTGAATGTTTTATGCAGACTGCATTGATAGGTTATAAGCTTTGCCCTATGGACAAAATAATGAGTGGTAGAGATCATATCTACAAAGATGGACACAAAAATGAGAGCCATAGAAGAATATCAAACCAGGAGGATCGAGCAAGTGGTGTCAATCTTTGTTGTTTGCACATTTGCTTCGTCAACTCAATGTCCCTTCGACGCATCTTCAAGTGATAATTATCCATCACCTCCACCACATTCCTAACAATGATGACTTTATTCAATGAATCCTTTTTGTTGATGTAATAAAAAGGGTGGGAAATTAGCTTTTAGTATTTTTAAGTCTTTTTCTTTAGTTTTTCTATTTTTTCAGTTCTTACAAGTTTTGCATCATCTATGAGTTTCTGTTATTTGGTCATCTTTGTTATTCGATTATGTTTATATTTACTTGATTATTTATTTGTACACAAAACACTAATGCATTCAGTAGATGTTTCTTTCTGTGCATATTTTTGGTAAATATCTATAATTAATTAATTATTTGCTTAAATTATATATCATCATAAAAAATGGGAGATTGTTGAGAACCTAGACGGTCTAATCCACTAAGCCTCGTTATATGTTTTAATACTAATAGACCATCTATCAGTTTTGATAATAACAATCCCTATATATGTGTTGTCTATTTAAATATGATTGAATTATCTAAACATTCTAGCATGTGTTTTGTGATAGAGGATTCATAAGACCATCTAGTGGTATTAGCAAGTCTTGTGATAGACCATCTAATAGACCCTATGTTTCTAATCTGGTTTTTATATAATAATCAAGTTATAAGATCAAGTGTTTTTTAGATAAAAATCAAGTATTTAAAAGTTGATTTCAATGCCTATATTATCTATGTTTGGAAACATTTTATTACAAACAGTCTCATAATCATCAACTTAAGGAAACTCATAATCATAAGAGTCATATTAAGTATACCCTACCAAAAGCTAACATAAAATCAAAGTCAAGACTTAGATTTATAAGCAAACACATCGATCAATGTAAGTTCATTACAAATAAAGTCTACAAATGTACATATGGTCATGATGTGTAAGAACTCTTGTCTCAGCTTCTCACCAACTGATATCTTAGTCTATAAGAAAGGAGATCCTTATTACAACGTAGGTGTTAATACTTAATACATTTGTGATCATAATTTCATACAAATCACTCCTAACAACCATTTTCATACAATATATATTATTTAAAAAATTTCACAAATTTTAGTTTGAGCGAAGATCTAACAGAGAGGGTTGTTTTCTTTGCTTGAGTGAAAAATATCATAAAAATCACAGTAGAATGAATTCAATCTTCAAAGATCTTTTAAAAAACGTTTAAATAGTACAACTTCTAAACATTTTAAAATTATCTATCCAAACTATGGTTTGTTCAAACATTATCCTCACTCATTTTAATTAAATCTTTAATCATTCAAAATCAATATATATTTCATTCATACCAAACTCATAAACTCATAAAAATCATAATTAGAACCAGTTTAATAAACTTTATACTTGCATATTCTAGTGTTCAATTGTAAAAGTCTTTTACTAAAAAACTCAAACAATATTCAAATAGTTTTCAAATAAAACATCATCCCTGCATAGAGACCAATCTTATGACAAAGTCACATTCATATCTAGATAATCTATCTTAAGATTCTATAAAATAATGTAAATAACTTCTTTTACCTGAAATATCTTTCTTCAAAGCAACTTCAAAATCTAAGTAATAAAATTACTCAAAATTTAAGAACTTTGACTACAAATTTAATCAGATAGAGTTGATCCTTGACTCCTCAACTATTACAAGATGTAATTAAATTCTGAAAGAGAAAAGATTTAAAGGAGTAAAATGAGTGTTGCAACCGGGATCGCGGAGGGAGACGACGATGAAATAAAAATTACTCTTAAAAATTATAAAAAGATGTTAAATTAGAGATGAAGTGACCACCATAGTTTATTATGAAAAACTACGGAAAAAAAAGAAAAAGAAGAAAATAGTCTGCGAACCAAATTTAGAGTCCGGGAGTCAGTTACGTGTGGGAAATGTATTAAACCTTCACAACACTTATTCTAAGATGGTACCTTCAATCAAATCAAAGAAGTGAATGTAGTTTTATAAAATGTTATTTTTCCCAAAAACAATAACAATAAAAAGGCAAGTAAAGACAAATAAAAACAAAGAAAATATTTTTTTTATATTTTGGCCCAACAAGGACTGACTTTGCTCCCAATTTTTAAAACAACCTGTTATTTTTAATAATAGTTTGGCTGGCGCAAATTAAAAGGGCTGCAGCGTGCGTTTTTGAAATAACTCTTCGAATCAAAAGGTTTTCAATAACATTCTTAAGGTTTTTCTTGAAGAGAAAACCCTCTAGTGAGAAAGATTCATCAAAGTCTATGAAATTCATCATGGTTTCTCACTTTTGAAGAGAGCATAACATTCATTTGGTTGGTGTTTGATGTAGCTGTGATCTTGAACTTTAGCCATCATATTTTTAAACAGGTTGGTGAATATGAATTTTTTAGTATATCATTATAATGCAGAGAACCTAGTGGATCCAACCAAAGGAAAGACAATGACAATGTTTCAATGGAATACCCCAATGACTGGCATGGAGACCAAAAGTTATGTGAATTTTATTGACTATTATAAGAGATTAATGTGAGGGTTTTCTTAGATAGTAATGTGGTCATCAAAACTTAACTACAAAGAATAAGATTTTTCTTATATGACTGCGTGAGATTAGAGTCTTCTAGATTGATAAATTCTTGGCACATAGAAAATTGTCTTTGGTTGCCAATATTCTGAGTAAACCATGCACTCGAACCCAACATTTTGCTTTGCTCAATTTCATGGAGGGGGATCAAAATTTTTGGTCCATGTAAACATACAAGAAGATCGGGAGACAATCTCCAAATTCCAATAGATAATAAAGACCTCGTATCTTCAAGAGAAGAAAATTCAAATTCATAAAAACCTTTACTCAAAGGAATCACTTTTCATGGCCCTAAAGAACATACCTAACTTCTTACACAGGTGCATATGCATGAGAGTTTTGTCTCCTTTATTTAATAAAACCCTACCATGAAAATGATTGTTGCGGTTTCCTAACCCTGCTAAATACATCTCTTCAGGGATTTAGATGGTAATCAAGTCGCCTTAACACATTGAGACAAAACCTAAGAAACCTAAGAAAGAGGTACATCTTATTCTCTTATCCCATAATAGTTTGCATTTTCGCAAAATCCTAAAATAAATAAAAAGTGCCATGTTTCCCTTTTTTTAATTTAATTATATTTTAAAAGCTAATACTCATTAACGCATAATTAATATATATATATATATATATATATATATATATATATATATATATATATATATATATATATATATATTATATTCACGTACACATATATATCTTTCTTATTATCTAATGGAACTTAGGAGTTTTATTTATTTACTGTCTTTTCTTTATTTATGCCGGTAATATATTTATATGTTGGAGCATAAACATATTGATTAAAGGGTTTACGTCAGTGGTGAGGGAGATATAAAAAGTAATCACTATTGATCCTTAACGAAAAAATAAATAAACATGTCTCTTGTCCTTTAGATGATGTACTAGAACTTTATTAATAACACTTTTTATAATCTCTTTGCCTTTCAATTTTTTATTAATTAAATAGGTGGTCATATAATACTTAAGAAAAATAATAAGTTATTTAAATTATTTAAAAATGATATAATTGAAAACATTGTATTTGGAAAATATTATATTATAAATTTTAAGAGATTACAACGAAAATAAATAGTGAATACTTTATATATATATATATATATATATATATATATAAAATTATGTTACCGTTAAAATTCGTGATATTTATTTATTTTTAAAATATAAATAATGAATTTGTGTATTGATAAAATTACTTTTTAATTCTATAATTTCTTTATTTCGATTAATTAAACTTATTTATGTATATCTATAATAACTTTTTAAAAATAGAATTGTGAAAAATGTTAAAAGATTGAAGTGGAATTGTAATTTTACATTTATTATATATAATTCTATTATACTCATTATTGTTTAATAGTAAGAAAAAGATAATTTCAATTACATTTTTTTGGTAAAATCTAAGATATAAAGTGGAAGAACAAATGGAATTGTAATTTCTTATTTGATATAGAATTTTACATAAAATTTATTTTGTGGGATACTAAGAAAAATAAATTCATGATCGAAAAAGACATAAAATATCTCAAGTAAAGAAGAGTCCACCAGGACCTAACTTCGATAACTCATTCACTTCCGTACACTAAGCAAACCAGTCCCATCTCTAGTAAAAAAGAGTCCACCAATGCCTAACTCAAACGACGCAATGTCTTTTTTAGCATATAAAATACCCTTTTATGAAAATATATATTAAAAATGAACATGATTAACAGATGCAACAATATTTAACACAATGATATGTAACATTGCATAAGGAAATAAAATTCATGTTTACTTACAATGACAATTCGTACATGCGTACCAAATTGTCTCTACAAGATGAAAACTGGCTTGCCATCAAGCATCCCAAAAAGTGAGATGATGCCCTATATAATAATAAAAATATGAACTCAATGAATTGACTAATTTCTTCAAATTTGTTTTCAAAAATGAACATACAACCAAATGATTAGGTATCTTACACTTTGTTTGATGTGTGTATACCACAGTCAAAGATCCTTCTTCCATGCATGCCCAGATCTTAATTATGCCGTCAGATGAACTTCACAGCAAAAATTCGTCCCAACAAATAAGATATGTGACTAGATCATTATGCTGATTAAGTGTTATTGTACATTGTAATATATCCATGTCCTAGACCTGAAGAAAACAATGTAATAAGATTTGGATAGTAGATGATGATTGAATTGTCCAATTTTTAATTCCAACAAATTAGACAAGATATGAGAGGAAACCAATATGTATAGATTATCTCATAACATACCTAACACATATACTTTTAGTGTGGTCGATTAGTGAGCCAACCAATTCAAAAGGTAACTTAGCTTCAGAGCTTTCTCTCCGGGACAGTAATGACACCATCGTAAAATTTTTAACAATTACATGATACGTAAATTAATGGACTCTAGAAACAAATCTTTTAAAAGCAAGAGTTCTGAATTTAATCAAAGAAAAAAACTGCTAATGTAAGTAATTACGACAAAATATGCAGGGTAAGGTAGAAAAATGTTTAGAAAGTTCATGAATTCTTAATCTAATGAAAGACAAAACTCATTTAGTTAACTAACAACATAAGAAAATGTTAGGAAAATCTGACATGGATGACATCCAACTTTTGTGAAGGATCCATCCTTTAGGTCCATCAAAAATAAACTCTGAATTGGTTTCAGTATTCCAAGCGTTCACTATAAACACATTGATGTAATTAATTTTCTTATACTACTTCTATAATCAAAATATTATCATACATTAAAATAAAACAAAGACAAAAAAAATTAAAATAAAACAAAGACAAAAAAAAAATGTTTGCCTTGATAGCATTTTTTAAACCAACAAAAATCCATGACTCTTCATTTATCAAAGAATTAACTTCGGTGTCAAACTTGTATCACAATTCCATATCCCAACAGTTCCATCAATGCTTCCTGAATAAAATTTGTTGGATCCAGCTAGGAGCGTAATTCCGGTTATTGCGTGATTTCTGAAAATTTAATCAAGGCAACATTGACTATATTACTATTCTAAACATAAAATATAAAATATATTTTATAATACTAAATAGTAGTTTTAGAGTTAATACCTTTTTATGGTGGTGAAATTGTGTTAATGTGAAAAATCCATCATCATAAAATCATGAATGTAAATTCAGGTATTGTTCACCATATACACACTTGTTATCGGTTTAATATTTACATATACTTGAAAATGATTTCTTGGACACCTTAACAATATTTGTCCCATCTTTCTTATCTCCACTTGTTCCAACCAATGTTTTATTGGGATTATACTTAGAGATAATCTTAGGGATGTATAATATCTACTTTTGGCGTTCGCACTATGATGCTGTGAGTATTTCTCTGTTCATAAACTTGCACGGATTCCTGTTGCATCTTCCAACATAGACAGAAGTTGTCTCACCAATTTCTTCATCCATTCTTCTAAACTTAACATCCATAATACTCTACATTGCAATCACACTGCAAATCATGTTCATCTTTTTACTACTTTAAATTTTTAAATATTAAGATAACAACTTTTTTTTTCTTAATTTACATCCTTAAATCTCATGTTAATATAATTAATTAATCACCTGTTTTTAAATGTTGTTAACTTTGTTTTAAAGTTCAGAGGCTGGTTTTAAAATATTTTTCAAGTGATCGACTTTTAAAAATAAATATAAAATTAGTGTTATATTATAAAATTTAAAATATGTTGTCAAATAATAAAGATGATTGAGTTAAGGAAATAATTTTTTATCAATTATAAACAAATAATTTGATGATGTTTAAATTTTGAAATAATTAGTTAAGGAAATAAACAAATAAAAGTAATTTGAATTTGTTGGGAGAATTTGAGAGAGAAACACCGGAGAGATCTCTAACAATGAGAACCGAGCCAAACCCATATAAGGGAATGACACCACCTTTAATCCAAAACCTTAATGCATTAGGTTTGTGGGTTTTCTTTCTTATATATTACTCAACTTTCTCATTCTTACCCAATGTGGGACTTAGACTCACACTTGAATACTTAACAGAATTAAAGGAATAAATTGAGTTAAGGAAATAATTTTCAAATAAACAAATAAATTGAGTTGAGGAAATAATTTTGAAAATAAAGTAATTTGAATGTTTAAATTTTTATCATATGGACAGAGAAATTAGTGATATATATGATAATTTTGAAATGATAAAGTTTTTACGTAAAATTTTTAGGAATATATAAATATAGTTTTAATATATATATATATATATATATATATATATATATATTAAATTTCCGTAAAATATATCGTGATTTAGATCTATTGAAATTCTTTTAGTAATTAAGTTTATGAGAAGAAAATAACGTTTAACAAGAGAGTTGAATAATTCATTAAAACATTTTATGTTATCTTATATAATATATATATATATATATATATATATATATATATATATATATATTTCAAGTAGATTATATTTTAAATAGGTATAATCAATTTCAAATGAACGTGTAACATGTTATTATTGTCCAATTTTAAAGAAAAAAAAATCAAAACATTAAACTCCCAAACTTATTTATTAAAATTTCAAGATTAAAAGGATGTCAGTTTTAAATATTTCTTTTTAATATATTTATTATGTGAAATAAAATTATGATAAAAGGATATTAATTTTAACTTTTATATTATTTTTTTTTAATATTTTTTGTCACATGATTCTAAGACTAATTTTATAAAAACTTGGATAGCCTCTGATTATAACTGTTCATGTTCGTGTCCCTCTCTTTGTTTAAGTACATGTTAAACTAGTATAATTTTTTAAGTTTATTTTATTAATAATTTCTAAATAAATTGTATTCACTAAATGTTGTTTTTGAATGTGTTGTTTAGATGAATAAATATGTATATTTTTGGAAATTTCTTTATTATGTGTCACAAACACAACCTGTGTCACGTTTGAGGGAATACAGTTGCAATGAATTCTTCATAGCCTGACATTGATCAATTACAATCCCTTCTAGAGCTTTGTGATACATACAATGTCACCAACACTCAAATAGTCAAACAAAGGTGTTAGTGTCTTCTAAGGATAGTAGCCCACACCCTAAAAGAATTGATTGCCTGTGATGGTTGACCCCAAGAAAAGGCGCAAAAGGCATGTCATACTTGTTTGTTAGGTATGTTGTATCAAATGATGCAACATCTCCAAAGTATTGCCACGCAGCTCGGCTTCTTGCATCTGCCCAAAAAATATTTCTTATGCGGTTCTGTTTGTCCATGTCGATTTCAATGAAAAAATAATTATTCAATTCTCTCATGCAGGACAAATGCTTCAACAATGCTTGGTCATCCCCTTCTTTTCCTAGTGCACATATTTGTTGAGAAATTTAGTTCCTAACATCACGCTCAACAAATGGAAGGTTATTGTAGCCTTCGGCGACATAAACTAATGACTGATAGGTTTTATTCGTCCTGACACCAGCCTCATCATTCAAGTCAATAGTCCTTTTAACCCGTAGATTCACCTTTTTGTTTCCCCGAAACAACCTTGACTTGGTTGGACTAAGATCGTGGGAGTGCTCCTTAGTCACAGATGTGATGTACCATTTGTCCTCCTTTTTGGTAAGTGTTATGCGGGCGGGGCACTCATTGGCTTATGTTGGAAGTGACTTTGTTTCAACAGGGATGCTTGATACATATGTACCTGCTCTCAAGCGCACTAAAATGAAATATCTAATTTGACGATCGGTTACTTTTTTTGACGATCTTATTCTAATACGAAACCCTTTTCTGATTGCATACTGTCTATAAAAAGTCTTCGCCTCATCCCAATGGTAGGAACAGTAGGTTCGACATTATCAAAATCTTCCTCATTAATTACATTTGATGTTTCACATTCTTGACATAATGGAATGTCGTTCAATGCTAATAGACCGTTGGTGTTGATGGTATCCATGGAGGTAATCAACTACAATTATAATGTTAATAATAAATGCTTATCAGTCATACGTAAATGTAAGGAATGAGTAAAAAACCTAAGTATTTAATTACTGTATTCATTCTGGCAAAACTTTAACTAAGGTGTCATCTCGTTAAAGCATGAGTAACCACTAGTATTTTGGTAAGGTATCAACCAGTATTAACAACCAGTAACCTTGTTTAATGTTACAAATGTGGATACTTTGGTTATTAAACATATTTACAGGCATAGGTTAATGTAAAGAATGAGTAAAAAAACAAACTATTTTGTCACTGCATTATGTGTGGAAGGTCTCCAAACCTTTCACTGAGGTGTCGTCTCGTTAAAGAATGGGTAACCACTAAATTTTTGTGACCTTTCAACCACTATTATGTTAGCGCGCATTTTTTGGGGTGCTTCACAAAAAATTGTAAAGAAGAAAGACCTGCGTGTCCCCGCGTAACCACCACCATCAATGATCATTATATGTTCTATAAAGTAGGAAGTAGACTTTTTATGTGTTAAGACACATTTGAACCCACACAAGGTCACATCTAATGCACTTTATGGGGGTAGTTCAGTAAAAGAACTTGCTTTCATTTAATGAAAGGTTGGTTTCGTGTGTTTTATGACAGAGGAAGCACAACCATCAACTTTCCTTCTTCAAGGACATCAAAAGAGGAAGCTTTGGCAGTCGTTCAATTCATGGTGTACACTGGGTACCTTTTAACCACAATAGTTGCTTTGTGAAGGCTATGGAACCTTGGGAAGGACTTGACATCGATGACAGTGACCTTGAAATGTTTGTTCGTCGGTGCAACTCCACCACCAATTTAATCCCAAGGCCAGCGGGTAATATACAAATTGTTTTAATGAACCGAAACTCATAACAACCGCAGAACACACAAGAAATGGTGAAGTGCATCGCAGAGGCATCTCATCACCTAGATTTCAGTACCAATCAAGGGAAGTGGGTGCAAAAGTTTATCAACTTTCATTGTCAAATTATTTCAAACCAAACTCACATGATACTTTAGACTCCATTATGATGTTTGACTTTGTTTTAAAGGCCTGTTGAGTGTACATAATGTTGAGATTGTATCAACATTGTCAACTATGAAAACGTTGGCAACCAAGGACAGTTGTTCTCGACTAACGTTGGTCCGCTGTGTTGTGAAATCTTGTAACCGAAATGGCCTTGAGGACATGCTAATCACAGTTAAGGTAAGGAGATTTGGATAAGGATACATTCTTTCAACGAACCGAGTGAAACACATAACACAACAATTACAATATTTTACATTACAGGACCCCACTGGAACTTCTAAGGCCAATGTTCATCGAAAAGTTCTGAAGGACCCTGAATTTGGAAATGACATCCAAGTCAATTATGTGTTACTATTAAAGAATCTGAGTGATCTGCCTTTCCTATTTATTGGGGTCTCCATCCTATATGATTTATGATTTTCACCAATTGTTGTGTAGGTTGTCGTCTTCACTCCCAACCAATGCATATTCTATCTGAATATTACCCTAAATAACATCATTAAGGAGTTCAGGTTCGATATAAGTCCACCAACTAAGGAATTACTTTGTGCTTTGCAGCCCGTCATTTGCCTAAACCCAGACATTAGTATACTAACAATTGTTATTCATGTCTGCGTATTGCCCTCCACTTACTATAACAATGACTGATTTTCTGCTTTTTTATACATCTTTGTGCAGATCCTAAGTACCGCCATTTCTTCAATGCAACCCAGCCTGAGAGTTAAAACTGATGGATGATTAACTCATGGATTGGAGTACTGAACAAATTAGGATAGGCTAAACTTATGACTATGAACACTTGAACTTGAAATTTATGTTACATTATTATGTTCTTAAGTAATATTGATGAAGTGGGTTGAGAACATTAGATAGTGTTGACCTACATGTTTATTTTCCAACGTTCTTATCAATGATTATGGTTGTGACAGTCGTTCTAATGTTTCTAACCTCATTTATTTCGTACCAAATTGTATGCTTGAAAACTGGTTTTGACCTTATAAAACTCCATTGGTATCCATGCCTTAACGAGGGGACACCTTAGTTCATGTTATGCTGACTAAAGTCATAAGTATTCATAGGGACCATTATAGCAGATTAAGTATTTAGCTTTGTCAACACCCAATTTCGTCCGGGCAAATAAATTAATTCAGATTATAAAATAAATACAAAAATTAAAATAAAAGGGTTGATATCTAGTTTTGTTATATTATTATCATTTAAATAATAAAAAAAGAGAGACTTTGGTCCTATTATATTCAATGAA
>Ga0209700_107956_pt1 | contig 14247 bp, 5 predicted proteins | sample SiratroredBW_FD_187528 | JGI IMG/M metagenome (GOLD analysis project Ga0209700, IMG submission 187528) | Root nodule microbial communities of legume samples collected from California, USA - Siratro red BW (SPAdes) (version 2) | ecosystem: Host-associated > Plants > Roots > Nodule | place: USA... | reverse complement strand
ATATATATATATATATATATATATATATATATATATATATATATATATATATATATATATGTATGTATATATATATATATATGTATGTGTATATATATATGTATGTATATTATTGGAATAATTTATTTTTGATTGTTCCAAGTATATCATTAACATTTAATGAGATTGAAAAAACCTAAACACGTCAATAAAAAAAATGTGATTTTAAAATAAATTTCTTGAACCTTATAGATTTTATTTTTTATAAATATCCTTTTAATCAAATTTAAAAAGGCTTGAATTAATATGATACATTGTTAAAGAAGCAAATCTCACCATGGTCGTTGATAATATGCAATACATTTAATAAATCAGATAATTTCAAGTTAATAATATATATTCTAAAATCAAAACATGACATAAAAGGATAAACATGTAGACAAAAACTATATAATAATATCATTAAATTATATATTGATTTAAAGGAACAAGATATTATCCATATATATTTATTTTATTTTATTTTAATTTAGATACTTAGAAGATATTTTATTAAAAAATTATAAAATAGATTTTGACAGTCTAAGCTATCAAATTCTATTTTTTTTTCAATTTTGTAAGGGTATTCTACTCTTCAAATTTTACAAAAAGTCATTGGTAAGATCAAATCAATTTAATAACTTATTTAAGTTTAATGGAATATTAAATATACTCATTAATGATGATATTTATTAAATAATTTTAACAGCGAATCAGTTAAAGTAATAACATATGTTTCAAAATCAAAAGGTAGTAAACAAAGTAAGATATATGAATATTATAATAAAAAATTGATATTATTATACTTAAATGTGATTAATATATAGCATGCAGCTAAGTTTCCTACAACATATTTAAAATATTATGAATAGTTGTAAATTTAAGTATATATATATATATATATATATATACACATGTGTGTGTGTATGCAGTAAATTATTATACAAATTTCTATTTTATTTTAATTTATACAGTTTGAAAAAAAATTATAAATAATATCACTTAAAAATAATTGTCACATATATTCAACCTAATCCTGATAGACAAATCTGAGCGACATTTTTAAATAAATAAAAAGAAAAGTTACACATCTAGAAATAATGATAGAATAGGAGGGTATTATCTAACCATTACAATAAAAACATACCTTGATAATACTGTTAAACATAATAATATTTTAACCGTAATAATAAAAATAAAAATTCAATAATAATTATAATAATAAAAAATATATATAATTTTATTATGTTTATAATATCATTATCTTTACAATATATTAATATATAGATAGTGAGTAATAATCTATAATTAAATTGAGTTTTTCTTTTAATAAAAATTAAATAAATTGTTAGAATAAATTATTGAATATATTAAAACTTGTTAAATTCTAAGAAAAATATACTTACATCAACTAAAATTGTATTACTTAATACGCATATAACTGTTACGAAGAGAACATCTAAATTTTAGCAGAAAAAAAAGTAATACTTCTAGTCGTACGCATGAGAAGAAACAAGTCTAAGTACATAGATTGCATGTTGATAATCATTGCAACTGTAATGATCAATGGTTGAAAAGGACTAAGTATGGTACTAAATGACCAAAACTAGCTTTTTTTAAAAAGAAAAAAAAATCATTCTACATATATAAAAATTTACTAAACATCATTTTAATTAATTATAATTTGTAAAAAGATGAATACATGATTAAAACACAAAAAATTATTCTCGCTACAATCTAGTTTTTCAGTGTAATTGACCAAACAATAAAATTCTCGAAACAAGTCACATTGTCCAAACTTTCTCATTAGCCTCATAGACCTGAACAACACCTTTAAAATAAATTATTATTAATTATTTAAAATTCAAGTCCATAGTGAAAATTTCATTATTTTTAATAATTATGATTATTATTATTTATTGTGAAAGTTAAATATATTTAAAATAATTACTTTATAAAATTAATTAATTTGAAAAAAGAGATAATATTTATGTTATTAATATAGTATTTTCAAGATCTAACTTTCTTTTATCATGTTTTAATAATTTGTCTTTTCACATTTTTTACGAACAATATTAATCATAAAATATTTTTTTTAGATATTTAACTAAGTTTTTAATAATTAGTAGTAATTTATTTTAAATAATAATTAAGGATACTATTTAAGAAATAATACATACATATATTAAATTTAGGAATAATTATTTAATTTGACTAAACATCTATAAAATTAATGAAAGTTGGTGAATTTTCTTTAAAGAAAATAAGGTTAATTTCAAAGTTACCATCTTTTCTACATTGGTCCAGACCAGAACTACCATAACACGTAGAGGGATAAAATGTATTTATACTAGTTTTCAATCAAAATTACCAATTTTCTCTCAATAAATCATGAAGAATTTTAATACACTTGTTACAAAAAATACAAATTTAATTAAAACATTGAGAGAATATACACGTACAAGTTATTTATAATATTATGTTTTTTCTCCTTTTTCTTTCTTTCTCCATACATATATGAACTCGTGTACAAAGTTAGGTACAAAGTAAAAATATTTAGAGATCATATGTGCATATGTTATTAATTCTTTATAGGTTATTTAGCTAGGAGTTTTTAATTGATATTTTGTACATATTTTGTTAATTGAGAGTTGTAAATAGTATATACGAGTATAATATAAAATTTTACATTATTATTAAATTATAAATTGTTATATATGATAATAAATTTATTAATTATCTTAAAAATTATATTAAAAGTTATACCAAACTAATACAAACACTCTGTAAATTACATATTTGCACACTTAATAGTATAGTTATATTTGTAATTTCTTTGATGTTACACGATAATATAAAAATATTACAAATTAAATATATTTAACCAAGAATTAAATAGTTTTAAAATCATTTAAAAAGTTATCTTCGTATTTTTAATTTAGAGTAGGTTTTCCAAGTTTTCTTCAAATTTCTTGTAATCTCTCTCTTTTCTTTTCATATGTTAATCCCTTTAATTATGTAAAAAAAGTAATACACTAACATGTCTTATAAGTTACACTAACTCTATAGTTATTTATTTATTTTTAATAAAATTCGTTGTTTCCGAAGAGAGATTAATGGAAAGAGCAAGAAACCAGTTAAGTGCAACGTAAAAACAGCATAAAAGGGTTTGTGTCAGTATAATTCTCAAAACAAGTAAATAGTATGTATATACTAGCTATATTCAACTTTTTACATGATTATTAAATTATATTTGTAATAAATTAGTTAATTATAGCTAACCAATATAAACACTCTCTAAATGCTATACATTAATTTTGTTATTGCGCTTTATTTTTTACTGTGAAACTATGACCATTTTTGGGAGAAGATAAAATGACAGTAGAGTTTACTTAATTATACTTATTACTAAATAAGTATAATTAATCAATAACTTATTTCTTTTACATCATTGTAATGTATATACCTTTGACTATGGAACTATTATTACTATATTTTTGAAGATAAAATGACAGTAGAGTTGGGAAGATGATTGATTTGGCAGCTATAAAAAGGGGCACATGCTTTGGTAATAGCAGAATCAAAAGCCTTTGGGAATAAGTTGGAAGAAAATGGGGTCACTACTTGGCTTTGCCACTCTCACTCTTCTCTTGTCAATGCTCTCTCTCAGCTTGGCAACTGAAACCTTAACTGACAGGAACCACCGTTACCACCGTTCTCCTCCACCTCCCAAGAAGCCACACAAGTCACCACCATACCATAAGTCACCACCTTACCATAAGTTACCACCATACCTTAAGTCACCACCATACCTTAAGTCACCACCATACCATAAGTCACCACCTTACCATAAGTCATCACCACCACCACCATACCATAAGTCACCACCACCACCAGTCCATAAGTCATCACCACCACCACCATACCATAAGTCATCACCGCCACCACCGTTCCATAAGTCACCACCACCACCTCCCAAGGTCTCCTCTCCTCCACCCCCATCACCATACCATAAGTCTCCACCACCCCAACCTCCCAAGGTCTCCTCTCCTCCACCCCCACCACCATACTATAAGTCACCACCACCACCACCACCTCACAAGGACTCCTCTCCGCCACCACCTTCACCATACTATAAGTCCCCACCCCCACCACCATCCCACAAAGACTCTTCTCCTCCACCCCCTTCACCATACTATAAGTCCCCACCACCCCACAAGGGCTCATCACCTCCACCCCCTTCACCATACTATAAGTCCTCACCACCGCCACCACCCCACAAGGACTCCTCTCCGCCGCCTCCGCCACCATCCCACAAAGACCCTTCTCCTCCACCCCCTTCACCATACTATAAGTCTCCACCCCCACCACCACCCCACAAGGACTCCTCACCTCCACCCCCTTCACCATACTATAAGTCCCCACCACTGCCACCACCCCACAAGGACTCCTCTCCGCCGCCTCCATCACCACATTACAAGTCACCGCCTCCACCACCATCCCACAAAGACGCTTCTCCTCCGCCCCCTTCACCGTACTATAAGTCCCCGCCACCTCCATCACCCCACAAGGACTCCTCTCCCCCACCTCCACCATCACATTACAAGTCACCACCTCCACCCCCACCCCACAAGCAACTATATCCCCCACCTCCATCACCATACTATAAGTCACCACCACCACCACACCACACGTACCCTTCTCCACCACCCCCAGTTAAAGATCACAAGTCACCTCCACCTCCATACTTTCACACTCCACCTCCTCCTCATCATCACCACTACTAGACTGTTAATTGGTAGGATTCCGATGAAACTCTATAAATCTTTATCATTTTAAGATGCATTCATATATGTAACGTGAAAACTTTATCGTTATGTTAATTCCATGTCATGAAAAACTGATAATATATGCGCATGCACACGTACGTGTGCTTTTCAGGAAATAAAAAACGTGTCCAAATAAAGAAGATGGAAGCACTTGAAGAAGCACCATCTATTGAAGAATGGAACGCGTTTTGTGAAGCTATTGTTGACTTGGTTTCACTTTCTTTATATATTTACATGTTTCAAGTTTAAAGGGTCATTTCAAATCTGATCCATGTCTACTCGTTCTCCTGCATGCGTAGCGGTTTTCTAACTGCTGTCAATGCACTGTGTTGTATTGTGTCAACTTATATTATATAATAAATAAATATTCTAAATTTATCACTCTTAACTTCCCATTATTTATTATATATTATATATTTCGTATGAGAAATGCTAATGGATGCGAAATATGCTTCGTGAAAATTATGTACAAAGGATTTATGACCTCGACATGCAAGAAACGCGAATGTGGAAGAAAATACGTGCCTCGTTTCTTTAATATTATTTACATATTAGTAATAAGGCTGAACATACTAAGTTAAAATTGTATTTTGGTGACATGGTTTGACGCCGTACAGCGATAAAAGCACGGAACAGGTGATTTTTTTTTAGTTTATTAGTTTTGTACGAAAGACGTGAATTTTTATTTTTTTTTACATGAAAATGGGTAAATAGTATTAATTTCAGACGACTTTAGTGTAAAACAATCGAGTCTAACATGGTAGGATTTCTATGTAATTTTTTATTGTTGAGGTGGTTCAACGTTAGAATGACTTTAATTTATTTTTTTTACCTTGAAGTCAGGTTATATTGATACAATTTCAGTTTTATTTTTTTATTTTTTAAAGTCTTATCAACATAATACAAATTCTTTACTTGAAGTTGTGTTGTGTCTTTCTCACAAATCAATTTTTGTAAAAAAAAAATTATACTTCATTTGTAAAAAGTGAAAAAAATTGTCCCTCTTATGTGCTTGTGCCCCATACAACTTCATAAATTATTATTTTATTATAACACTCTATTTATATTTATTATTACTATTATTTTAATATAATAATTTATTTTGTTGAATCATTAGACAATCCAAAGTTTCTTTAAACGGTATAATCATCATAAAGTTTTGATAATAACAATACTCTAAGTATTAGTTTGTATTTGATGATCTTACATGTCTATTGCAGTAATATCTATAAAATTAAAAGAAGACGAAAATATTTTTAAATTTTTTTTTAAATATGAAAATTAAATTTAAGTGTCTTTCATATAAATATCAAAATCATAAAATTTGTTCATAATGAAAATTATTCAAAATTATTATGGAGTATTTAAATACGATTAATTGATTTGGTTCTAAATCTCAAAAAAAAAATTAAAGTTTCTTTCACATAAAGTGTTTTAATGTTCAAATTTGTTCATAATGAAAATTATTCAAATTATTATGGAGTATTTAAATATGATTAATTTTTTCAAATTAATCAAAGATATCTTGTGTCATTTAAATTATTTTCAATACAAAATTAATCAAGTTTAATGCATAATAAAAAACTAGAGAAATATTTCCAACTCCATTACATCATGAAGTTAAGATTGTTCTATTCAAGCATCCTAAGGGCTAGTTTCTAAAAAGATACATATAGAAGAGCAATTTCAAGTTAAAAAACAAGAAGGAAAAAAAGAAGTATAAAAGAGAAATACTCTACTGAGTGTCTATTGTAAATCTGCTATTGAGAGCATGTAAATCTTAACCTTTCTAAGCAAACCCTTGTGAACTTTCACTGTTCTCTATTTTGAGAGTGTTTCTTTCAATATTGAGTGGTCTTGATATCAGGAGGAGATTGTGACTAGTATAACCTAGAAAGGTTTGTGTACTCGTTATAACCTGGAGAGGTTTGTGTACTCGTTATAACGTAGAGAGGCTTGTGTACTCGTTATAACCTGGAGAGGCTTGTGTACTCGTTATAACCTGGAGAGGCTTGTGTACTCGTTATAACCTGGAGAGGCTTGCGTACTCGTTATAACCTGGAGAGGCTTGCGTACTCGTTACAACCTGGAGAGGCTTGTGTACTCGTTATAACTCAGAGAGACTTGTGTAATTGTTGTCACTATTTACTAAATAATGGAATCTCTTAGACGTAGCCTAAGAGATTAGGATGAACTAGTATAAAACTTACTTAATATGTGTTTATATATTCTTGTCTTGGATAATCTTGCTCTATAATTTTTATGAATAGCAAATTAAGTTCAGATTCGATTGAACCCTATCTAGAGTGAACTCTTTCTTCGTTTATTATAAAAAGTAAGTAATTGTAAAAGCCACCTACGTAAAAAAGTGGATGTGAAACCATCATCGCTCTTATATATCTATGTTCACTGCTTACACACTATTCACCATAATTAAAAAAATATAAAAGATTTAGAAGTATGTAATGTTATAAACACTCGTTTTAAGTGGATGAACTGCTAAACAATGAATGTAGATGAACATTCCTTTTTAGGTCATAGCCGATCTGTATGGTTTTTGGTAGGCAGATGGCGAAAATAAAGCCAAGCCGTGTTAATCATGGTTTTAATGACTTTAAATGGAAGTAGGTAATTTTTCAAAACAATGATTCGGGTTTTTTCAATCAATTTATCATATCAGATTCAACTTTAGCGTAACGCTAGCCGCACCAGTGGCAAACTTTTATTTTTGCTACATTTTTTCAATAAAAATAATTGAGACACTTTGTACAAATTCAGACATTAAATATCTAGTAACATAAAAATCATCTTTTTTATTTTGTTTTTTTTTTCCAGGTCTACTCCAACACATTGTAGTACTATTTTAGGTTTGGAACTTTTTTTACAATTTTATGCATGGTTAGTGAACAAGAAAAATAAACTGAAATATGTTTTTCCTTAATTGTTAAAGAAGGGAGAAAAGGATCAAAAGAGCAGTGCATCTCATAATTCGCTGTTTTCTGATACTCAAATTTGATATATTCGGGACAAAATAGTAAGTGTACTTTGTATTTAAATATTTGAAAACATAAATATATAAATACACAATTTTATAAAAAAATGGTATATTTTATCAATTAAATGAATAAAATACTTGTAATAAACATGTTACAGATATATACAAATTTAATTCAATCATTTCTAAATAAATTTCATAAACATCCATACATAAATAAGGTATATTTGGCAAAAGAACCAATCTGCGTATAATTAACTCTCTTTATTTTCATTAGTACCAAAGACAACAATCGTTCGAGTCCGGAAAAACAAATTTATATTTCTTAATTCATCTCTATTAAATTTTATTATATTTAAATAAATTGAAGAGGAACTCATTACATTGTAAGAAAAGTTAATTGCTTGTATATTTTTAATAATATTAATTATATGTTTGTAACTTAATATAATTTTTATATTTGCTCTCAAATATTTGATGGAAATGTTAAGGTTTTTAAAATGCTTGTACTGAATCTTGAATTCATCCCCTTATATCTTGTTCTAATCCATAAAGAAAAGAATGAGAGAAAACAAGTCAATATCTAATGGTTAGGCAGCTTCCCACAAATTGTGTAAGCATAACACTTTTGGAGTAGATAAGAGTACAGACCACTCATTCACATCAAAAGTTTAAATATTAATATTCATGTTATAATTGAAATAACATAATATTAATTTTATATATAATAATTGCATTTCTGTAAAACAAATCAGCAAAAAGCTCTTAATTGAACTGAACAAAATAGTTATGTGCTCATTCGATTCATTGAATTCTTTTACAGTTAAAAATCACTTATATACTTCCATAATGAATCTGTAACAAACTAACTACCGAAAACAAATTAGGTAAGTAATTGAAATTGTCAACAACTACAGTTAACACCTAAGCTAGATACGTACATATATCAAACATGTTGTGAAAAGCTTTAAAAGGGTGATCAATGATAAAGTCTTTTAACAAAAACAAAAGTAGCCTGAGCTTGAGAACTTTTCTAAGCAATGCCACTATATTCTATCTTGGATGATAATCATGATACTATATAGTATTTCTTTCCTTTTCAAGAGACGAGGGAAGTCCCAAAAATGAAACAAAGGACAATGATAAATCTTCTAGTATTAATACGAGCACCTCAATCAAAATCAATAAATCTAGTTTTAAGGATTTATGGACAACACATTCTATTTCAGGTTTTGTATGTAAATATGACAGGAAAAGGAAAGGTAAATCTTCCTATCAATTTGCCATAGGAAAGAGAATAAAAGAGGAACATTTCATATTACTTTCGAAGTTTTAGTTGAGGATCCGTAAATGTAGTTTAAGGTTAGGATTCAAGCAATTAACTATTATGAAACAAGTCTTAATGCATTTTTTTTCATGAGTGAAAAAATAAAAATACTATAAATAAAAATTGAAATACTTGAGATGTTCCAATCCTTTTACAATGTGTAGTATAGGACTGAAGTATATGAAATTATATAAACTGAAATATATTTCCCCGTTCGAGATAGTAGGATATAATCGTCTGCAAATCTGAATAATTCAGATAGGACTTAAAACTGATTTATCTTACAAGGCTCAACAACCTAATATACGATAACAATTTGGAGTTTGGTATTAACCTAAACCCAAAATCTTATAAATATAGCTTTATTTTTTTAGGGATTATCCACTCAAACCTATCACTATTCACTAAATATTTATTATATTTATCTTTAATCTTTTACTAATTCGAGCGTCAAAGAATCTTCTGCACGTGGATCTTTACTCATTGTTTTATCAGTAAAGCTCAACAACCATTGTTAGAGAGTATTTAACTTAGTCAAAGCTTGGTTTTCTCGAATGCAACCCTAATCCAACTCAATTCCAGTAAAAATATTTAACGTCCACTGTGGGGCTTAAGTCAAGCTATCCCCAGACCACATGGTACTAACTAGAAGTCATACTTTTACACCAACCTCAACATATGTAACAACCTAGAAAATCTATCATCTGAGTAGAAGTGGTAAAAGTGGAATGAACATTTGATTATTATATTATTAAACTGAAAACACGTATTTATAGGAAAAGTTAGTAATCAAGTCTCATTCTCACTTGAGCCACCATCTGTCTTAAACCTTTGACCTCCCTCTTCTCTGACTTCTCTCTAAGACTTCGCATCTGTCTTCCATCAGTTTCTCGAGCGGAGCCCACCATTGGACTCGTGGCGGAGAACAGAGCAAGTCTATCTGATCAGAATCTCCAATAGAGTAAGTTCGTTTTCTGCCCCTTCTCTTAGAGTCAGTTTTAGGTTTTCGCTTTCCTCTGTTTACTGAGCTTGCATGTGGCCTCTGAGCCATCAGACGGTAACTCTGTGAGCTCAGCTTCATAGTCTGTTAGTCTGATCGTTGATTAGAGGTCCTTTAATGCAGATTCGAGTTCCTGAGGACCATAGGCTATTGGGATTGTTATAGAGAATTTCAACTGTAATTCAGGTAAGGGAGGCTAACCTTAGTGCTTGTTTGATTTACAAATTTAAGTCTTGAATAGAGAAGTTAATGATGGTAGTAATTGTACAATTTGTATCTGGTAAAGTTTCCTGCAGGTCTGAAATGTTGAATTGAATGTTGCATGTATGAGATAGTTGTGTGAAAATTGATGATATGTTGATCTGTTGAATAGATAATTTGTGCTAGGGTAGATCATTCATCGTGTATGTGGCTTGATTTTCACCCAATTTAGTCATCCGAGGCATGCATGGTAACTCTGATATAGTGAATTCTGTTGAATTTTCTGCATTATTCGCCCAGGCAACATCATCTCGCCCAGGCGAGAATGGTTTCGAGTAGCAAGTATACTCTCTGGACTGTTTTTGCCCAGGCGGGAAATTACTCGCCCAGGCGAGAAAGTAGTTCGCTCAAGCGAGGATACAATTGCCCAGGCGAGGAAACCCCTGGAGCAAGTGTGCTCTCTAGAGTGCTTTCGCCTAGGCGAGAAAACTTTCGCCCAAGCGAGGAGGTATTTTCGCCCAGGCGAGAGTATTTTTGCTCAGGCGAAAATAGACCTTGCTCTCTAGACTACTTTCATCCAAGCGATAAATTTTTCGCTCAGGCGGGGGGTATTTTTGCCCGGGCGAAATTGGTCTCGCCCAAGCTAAAAAAAAAATTTCTTTTTTTTTTGCTTTTTGTTTCTGAATGTTTAGCTCTTTGGAATGCAATGTATGTATTTAGTAAAACCAATTAATTGATAATTTAAGTTTAATTATATTGATAGTTTAGTGATTTCTTTAAATGTTGAGATTGGGGTGGATATTGAGATTTAAAAGTGAATGAATGCATAAATAGAGATCTATATTGTAATGTGATATTGGTAAGAGTGTTGATAAAGTTTGTCAAAGCCTAGGCATAGTGTTTTCAGGAAACAAAACACCCGTGTCTGGGTTAGTTAGGAAGTACATTGTCTAAAGATCGGGTAAACGATTGATATCCTGACTCTACTAGTAGTATGAATCAAATAGACGATTATTACTAGGTGGTGAGAGTCGAAGGAAGTCTGAACTGGGTGACTGCAGCTTGAAATATAGCTGGTCAGGAAAGTCTCAGGGGGACTAACCCTGTCATACATGATTGATAATTCATTTGTGTGGAGGCTGTGTGGGTTCACAGCGTATGACAGGTGCATATCTTGAGGTCTATTCAATGCACGAGTCTTCCGGAAGTAGAGTCAAGTTTATAGTGTGTCAGTGTCTTTTATTGTGATGGTGCATGTAACTGAATGAAAGAATTGAGTGGTGTTAATATTTGTGTTTGAATTGAAATACTCAAGTATTATTAAAATATTGGTTAGCTTACCCTTTGTTTTGTTGTACTTGTGTTTTGATATCTGTTTGCAATGATCATGTTTTTCGCACGGGAGCACATGGTGTTGCAGATGGGTCTGTGGAGGATCATTTGGAATGACTGGTGCTTTTAGGCATAAGCTAAATTTGAAAAATAATTTGAAGATAATTTGTATTTATGTTTTAGTACAATTCTGAAGGTAGAATTTTTAAATACTTTAGTTTAAAGGATTATTGTATGTTGATGAATTTTAATGATGATTAGTAAAATGTTTAATTTTATGCATGTTATTTTTGGGGTGTTACAACATACCACGAGATGGACCCATTTTCTTTTGAAGCCCTTAAAGCTCACATGGAGACTATCTCTAAAGAAATGAGACCAGTGTCTAGAATGTCATTGTTGACATATAAAACAAACTTGACCAAGATATAGAGCTTCTATGAAGGCAACATCATAACTAGATGCAGGCCCATCGTGATGCTCACCAAGATGAAATGCACGTCTTTCAGGAGTAAATTGCTATCATACATCAAGATTGAACCACACAACGACCAAAATGCCAATAGAGCATGCAACCACTACGTATTGAGCAAGTTGTTTAATCTCACCCTATTTTCCAATGAAGCCCCCATAATGTCTTATAACCAATGCAGGAAGCTCACCAACAGAGAATCCCTACACAATCACGTATATAGCCGATTTAGATCGGTGGTTAGTCCCAAGTTCTCGGTAAGACTCTTAACTTGGCACAAGTAGAGAATCACCCTTGAGGAACCAATGTACTTAGAGAGTCATGTGAACGCGACTTGCAGATGTCCTTCAAAGATGTATAGACACCACCATTGAATGCAGAGACGCAAGCCAACCTGGTCGGCTTTCATCCTTTCACATGTTCATGCAAGCTCGACTTCCCTTCAAATGGAAGTGATTGAATGTCAAAACATACGATGACTCCTCGATCACATAGGCTCATGTGAAGACCTATCTCATGTCAACCTTTTTTATAAAGACTTAGGACTACATTGTTGGTTATTTCCCACCACTCTCGAGGGAACAACTTTGGAATGACAATACTTTTTATCTTAGAACTCCATTAATTCCTTTGATACCTTGTGGCAAAAATTTTAGTTCAGTTTGCTAATAGCAAGTTGATGGTTCCATGCTCGACGCACTCCAACACACTATGGCTCATCAAAGCTTTGCTATTGCTACCTACCATGCTTTGTGTTAGATATTCAAGTGTGAGTCGAAGTCCCATATTGGGTAGGAATAAGAAAGTTGAGGAACATATAAGAAAGAAGACCCGCAAACCTAATGCCTTAAGGTTTTGGGTTGAAGTTGGTGTCATTCCCTTATATGTGTTGGCTCAGTTCTCATTCTTAGAGATCTCCCCGGTGTTTCTCCCTTGGATTCTCCCAACAAGTGGTATCAGAGCCGTTGGTTTACGGCTTGGGCGAGTACAGTTTGACCCTGTATCGAAAGTCTTCCTGATGGTGATTTCAGGCAAGCGTGTCCCGTATAAGTGTGTGAACAGCGGTACAAGTGAGGGGTCATGAGTAATGTACTCGGGTTGAGAATGCTTCCGCTCGAGGGGGAGTGTATCAATGTGGTAGAGGAGGGACTCACACTTGAGGGGGAGATTGTTAGATATTCAAGTGTGAGTCGAAGTCCCACATTGGGTAGGAATGAGAAAGTTGAGGAACATATAAGAAAGAAGACCTGCAAACCTAATGCCTTAAGGTTTTGGGTTGAAGGTAGTGTCATTCCCTTATATGTTTGGCCCTGTTCTCATTCTTGTGATATCTCCTCGGTGTTTTCCCCTTGGATTCTCACAACAAGTGCGGGGGCATTTTGGTTATTGTACCTTGTTTAGGGTTATTTATATAATCATCTGTAATTGTAACCTTAGTGATTGATCTCTCTAATAACAAAACACAGCCGCTCAAACGCTCCCCGAGGACGTAGACAAATTGTCAAACCTCGTTAAATCTTGTGTTCTCTATTTTCTTCATCTTTGTTCATTTTCGTTCGTTCCTGTGTTTTGAGTTTCTCAACAATTGGTATCAGAGAGAGTTAAGATGGCTATGTCAGGAGGTGCTAAATTCGAAGTTGTGAAATTTGATGGTCACGGTAAATTCAGATTATGGCAGACGAGGGTGAAGCATCTGTTAGCGCAATAAGGGCTGTTGAAGACTTTAAAGTCACAGAAACTAGCGAAGATGGAGGATGAGGATTGGGTGGATCTGCAGGAATGAGCAGCAGGAACCATACGATTGTGTTTGGCAGACGAGATCATGTACCATGTAATCAGTTTGTCGTCTCCAGATGAAATCTGGAAGAAACTGGAATCCCAATTTATGTCAAAAACCTTGACGAATAAATTGTATCTTAAGCAGAAGCTCTATGGGCTGAAGATGTAGGAGGGTAACGATCTTGCACAACATGTGAATATTTTTAATCAAATAATCACAGATCTAGCGCAGTTAGATGTGAAGATCGAGGATGAAGACAGAGCAATAATTCTGTTATGTTCTTTGCCTTCTTC
>Ga0209700_107955_pt1 | contig 14248 bp, 1 predicted proteins | sample SiratroredBW_FD_187528 | JGI IMG/M metagenome (GOLD analysis project Ga0209700, IMG submission 187528) | Root nodule microbial communities of legume samples collected from California, USA - Siratro red BW (SPAdes) (version 2) | ecosystem: Host-associated > Plants > Roots > Nodule | place: USA... | reverse complement strand
TCTATTACTTTTATTTAAATTGTTACATAAACTCATTATTGTTAATTGCTTTTATTCACCATCTATTGATATATATTCGATTTTCAATTAAATCTCGTTCCCTGTGGAAACGATACTCATCTTATTTTATTATACTACTTAAGGACTCAATACACTTACTGATAATTCGTTAACACGAATTAACTCCAACATAAGCTATCAATAATGGCTATTGCATTTTAATTACATTTTATACAATAGGCCCTCATTTGAAACAAGAGTTTATTAACTTTATATACATCGAACCATCAATAAAGTTTTAATCTTTTTTGTATAACACTACAAAAGCACCATAATTAGAAATGCAAGAATTAAAGTCGACACTCTGTATTTTCCAAAATTAATTAGACACAATCATACTCATTATCATATTATCACATACATATATAGCTATCCAAGAGAAGGAGATACATATATAGCTATCCAAGAGAAGGAGATTTTAGTAGATAATATTCCTTAACTAAAATATAAAATGAGTACCTTTCAAGTGACATCAACAAAAAAACCTGGTATATGCTTGCACAAAAATAATTTTAAGTGAAAAGTAATGTCCCAAACACATTAAGATAACAAAATTGACACATTTTCCATATTAAAACTTAAAGCGAAATGCATCTTACACTAAGTTAACATCCTTAAAGGTGTAATATGGGACACAAAACGCAAAGAGAAGAATTCTCTTAGTTAGACTAAATTAACGTCCATGTAATTCTACAAAATTAAAACAACACCTAATGACTCAAAATACTATACAAGAAATGATTAGGCTTTGTTTACAAATATAAGGCAAAAAACAAATATTTTTAAAAAATAAGGTTGTTACAAGATTAACAAGTTAGTAAAATTATGAACTTCGGAAAAACAAGACCTTACAAACATTTATGAGCAAGGTTCACCACAACGAGCACACAAAATTTGAAGCAAACAACACCATACAATTGGGCTTAAACTTGTATTAATTACCAATGAAAAATCATAAATAGACAAAAACGAAAACTCGTAAAGAAACAACCAGACGAAGACAGGATGAAGATGAACACCATAGACATAACATAGAAACATTACATAAACTTAAAAAAAATACAAGAATGAACATGGTACCTAAACATTTCAAACTTTAATTAATGTTATTAACATTGATGAAAACAACCCATTATTGACAAAATTAATTGTTCACCACTAACATTTGTCAATAAACAACTGTCAAAAATTACCTTTTGTAATAAGTTAAAATTATTAACGGATACATCTATCGAAATATACGAAGATTAAATTAATATTTACATTTTTTATATTCTTTTTATATTTATCGCTGAGGTCTTATTTCCAATTTTATATTCTTTGTAATGTCGACCACTAATGACTATTATTTGATAGTTATACCCTCTCATTCACAATTCTTTTATTTATTATTTTCTGAAATTTCAAGCATGGTTGATAATTTGATACTGTTTTTTATCTTAAATATTTTTTTAATTCTTATAAAATAAAATAGATTTTATATCAGTTTTTATAGTAAATAAATATTCTTTTCATTATTTTTAGTCCAATCCTCAAGTTTTTTTCCTATCTGGTCCACTTTTCTTAGTAGCTAAATATTTTTCTCATCGCCCTCTGCAAAGTATTAATAGAATGTTTATCAATAAAAAAAACCTTCATCTTTTAAATTTTGGTGACCTAAATTTAAATAGAAAATTTATCTTTTATTTCCAAAAGTCAAGGGTGGCTCAAGGCCCAAGCAAGTAAAGCAACCGCTTTAGGCCTCAAGGCTTCAAAGGCCTCAAAACAATTTAATATGCTTTAGGCCTCAAGGCCACAAAGGCCTAAAAAATATTTAATATGTTTTAGGCCTCAAGACCTTAAAAAAATTTAATACTCAGATATTATTATAAAATAAAAAAATATTTAATTTTAAAATTATACTAACAAAATTTTAATTAAAAATTTAAATATTTAAATTGACTTTAAGTTTACATTGGTGTTATAAATATTATTTAATGACTTAAAATTTATATTGGTACTATAAATACTATTTAATAAATAATATTTTGAAACTTTCTTATAATAAATTAATAATATTTAAAAAAAATTGAACAATCAAGGAATCTTTCTCAAAACTTTTTAATTTATCTCTTCCTTATATTTAAATGGATTGATATATGTCATATCATTGTCTGACTCTTCCACTTATCTCCTTCTTTCTTTACTTATCTGTTTTCTTCCTCTGTCTCTTTGTTCCTTCCATAATATTATTTCAACTTGTTTTCAATTTCAAATTTCTTTTATTTCATATTTCATCATTCTATATTGTGCATTTATGGGTGTTTCTTTACTTGTAGACTTTGAGCAGTAGATTGATTGAGAAAGAGTTTGTGTTCACTTTAGCTCATTTTGAGTGTATCAATATTAGGTAAAAATAATGAGATTGATCAATTGATCCCAATCTTTTTTTATTTTCATTATTGTTAAATTAATCTCAAAATAATTTGTACAGATTCAAGGAAGAGAATTTAGAAGTTACAAATTATATTTAAAGACATACCAAAGAACATGATCAAAAGATAATATTATAATAGGAGATTTGAGATTCTACAATCAAGTTTATTGTCAGGCTTTATCTTTCTAAGTTAGACTTATTTTATATACTTATAAGTTATATTCAGTGTGATATATATTATAATTTTTAATTTTATATAAAAATATACAAATATGGCAACTAGAAAATTTGAATCAAGTTATTCAAAACTTCAAAAAAAAATGAGTTGAACTTTTTGTTTAATCAAAAAAAGAGGCTATGGATAAATTTATAGGAAAAAATAAAAGAAAATGAATTAGATAACACATGTGAGTCTTCTTTAAATGAAAAGTATTTGAAACATAATAATGTATTGAATATTGATGGCTTAGATTTATTTTCAGAATTAAATGTCTTAAAAGAGATTATAGGATTGGAAAATGATAAACCAATTGACATTCTTAATTATATAAAAAGAATAAATTCTTTTCCAAATTCATATATAGAATAATATTAACAATTTCAGTATCAGTTACTTCAGCTGAAAAAGAGTTTTTCAAAACTTTAAACTAATAAAATCTTATTTAAGATCAACATTGTCTCAACAAAGATTAAACGATTAGCTTTATTGTCTATTAAAAAATATTTTTTAAATGAAATTAATTATAATAATTTAATAGATAATTTTACATGAAAAAAAGCTTGAAAAATAAAATTTAGATAAAAATATCATAATTTTAATTATTTTATTAATTTAAAAAGGGTCTCATTGTTTTATTCGCTTTAAGCCTCCTAAAATCTTGAGTTGTCACTGTCAAAAGTGTATTTGATTTCAGCAAACTTAATACTAAGAATCAAATGTTCTCCGGTTCTACCACCATTTACATCATATACCCAGATTATTCCTTCAATAACTTCTTATAAATTTCAACAGTTGAATTTCTTAATTTTATATAATTTTATAATTATTTAAAAATTTATAACATAGCTTAATATGATATTTAAAAATATATATAAATATTCACAATTAGATAACATTTATAAATTTTAAATTTAATATATATATATATATATATATATATATGTATATTCTCATTAAAATATAATGAAATAATAATTAGATTGATTAAATTTGTATTCTATAAAAAGTTATTAAATATGCAATTTAAGTAATTTTTACACCTTTGGTCTAAACGTGTTTGTATATATATATTTCATGAGAGAAAAAGAAGATATCCAAAGTTATCTCTTAAATTTGTACTCACGATGATTGACAATAATAATATGAATTAAATAAACTTTTAACTTTAAACCAAGAATTTTGTATCTTAAAACTGTTAATCACCAATTGAAAATATATATATATATATATATATATATATATATATATATATATATATATATATATATAATATGCTAGGATAAAAGACACAAATGGAGAAGTAAAAGGCTAACCAATTGTATAAAATAAAAAGTAAAATTCCTTATAAGTGGTAATCAACAAGAAGAAATGTTAAAAATATATTTTTTGACATGTTATTTAAGATTCACTAGTAGCAAAAACACATACCATTGCGGTTTTATGAGACTTACAATCGCGGCTCTCGAACCGCAATAAATCTAACCGTGATAAAAAGTACCAAAGTTATTATCGCGGTTATATAAACGCAGTGGAAAATGGGACATACCAACGCGGTTGTTCATTAACAACCACGGTGGTATTGCTTTTCTTTTTTGAAAGAAAGCATTACTTTCAACTTTTTATTCTCTCTATTTCTAGCCTTCTCCGTTCACTTCAACCGCAAGGATAGGAATGACATGAATAACAATTGAAAAAACCAAAACAAGTAGTACCTACAGTAAATTACCTCTTTTCTCTGCTTCTCCCTACACCTGCACACCATCCAAACCCACATCTAAGACCCATTTTCAAAACTATGAAGAGATGGCTTAAAAAAGAGTTGATTTGGCATACCTTCAATTCTCGAACCAAACCTTGATTTGCTTAGGCTCGATGTTGGAGAGAATGGGATACTTCGACGTGGTGGTGGTCGTCGTGGAAGCAAAACCGCACAAAGAAAAGTTGAAATGTCAAAGAGAGAGACAAGAAGGGAAGAGGACACTGCAAGGGAGGAAGAAAAAAAAGAAGAAAAGGGAATGACAAAAGAGGGTGAGAGAATGACAAAATAATTTAAAAATTGTTTTACAGAAGGATACGAACGCGGTTCTCACTAACAACCACGTTCGTATCCTCCTACAAAATAATTTAAAAATTATTTTGTAAATACCAACGCCGTTGTTTCCAAAACAGCGTTGGTATCTCCCTGCAGTTTTCAATTTTAAATTATTTGTGGCTTACCATCACAGTTCTCGCGACAACCATGCTGGTATAATTGTACTTAATTTCAAAAATGCCACCGAATTGTTTTTTATTGCGGTTCCTTCTTAACCGTGATAATATCCCGTCTTAAAATGTATTTTTTTTATTAGTGATTATTCTTTATTTTTTTAAAATTATAAAATATTGTATGTTAATTATGGGATTTATTTATTAATTTTTTCATTTTATTTCACAATTTTAATCAGTAAAAATGCGTCAAAAAAATATTTTAAAGAATGTGTTCTAACACTTTCTTTTATTCTTTTAAGGAGAATGCCCAATAATTCTTCCGTCTACTCAACTGAGTTAAACTTTTGAAGAATGTATTATTATTATACTCATTAGCCTGTGTAAGAGATAATAGAAAAAGAGATTGACCTAATTGATAAGATTGGAACGCATAAAGTTGAAGTAGTGAGTTGTTGTAGATATTAGTGATCTTCTAGTAATTATTACATGTAAACTTTCCTTGGAGTTTCCGATGATACTAACTTTAGAATATGGGACATCATCCTTAAACTTTTCTCACAATAGTGGCTTACGAGACCCATCCCACACTCTTCTCAATCTCTGTGCTTCGTATCATTTATTTGATCATTGACACTTGTCCTTATCTTTAACTTTTGCAACTTTCAGGGAATAGAATACACACTTACACTGCTTAATTATTTGCGTCGCGTGGTTCCATGCCCTTGATTTTCGCCTAATTATTCTCCAGGGATATCCATTGGTTGATTTTTCTTTTCCTAGTACTTAAACTCATGTGTTGGTTGGTGCATCCAGAACGCTTCACGTGGTTTTGGCACCAAAAAGGAACACCGAAGTTTCAATGTTCTTCCATCGTGATAAAATAAATTGTCTTCATCCTTTTTAAGTGTTAAAATATTAATTCGAAATTGATGTTTCTATTTATTTAACTGATTTTTTTAAAAAATAAATTTTAAATTTAATTCAATTTTGTAAAATCTATTTGTAAAACAATATTGGTATATATATAATTGGTTTTAAAAATTTGATTATAAGCCTAATTCAATTTAAGAAAAAATTGTAAGATACGATTTGTATTTATATTATAAATTGACTCAATCTTTAGTTGATGTAAGATTTTTAAAAAATAATCTTAATGTCGAGATTTTCAAACTTATGTATGAGATTAAATATTTATGAATAATCTGATAACAACTTAATAGCAAATGACATGATAGTTAAGATATATTCATAGTTCTAATATCATATTAAAATGTTTTTATTTTAAGTTTAACTTAATTTTATAAACTTAAAAGGTAAAATTTGTATCAACTTATATATTATGGAATAACCTTATTTCTACTATATATGAATCTCTAACATGTTTTATTTCAGATCAATATTTTTTAAATTAGTAAGAATATATATATATATATATATATATATATATATATATATATATATATATATATATATATATATTATATTATAGTAAGAATAAAACATTTTGTTTTAATACTTTTATCTCTAAAAATTATCCAAAAAAATCAAACTATTTATAATAATAAAGTTGTTGTAATAGTTTTTATTTTTTAGTAATTATATGACATCTACTTAAACGTTTTATTTTTATAATTTTATTATTTTCACTAATAGATATTCGTGAGCTTATAATATGCCAAGAGATATTGAAAAGTTAAATTTTACAATAATTTGACTATAATTAAATCTAATTTCAGTTCTTTTTATGTTATACACCTTTTTAGAAATAAATATGAAAAAATAGAGAGACTAATTAATTTTTTTTCTTAAAAAATATATTTAAAACACTAGGAGCATTGTTATGGCAGTGAATACGAAATAATCTCATCTAAATTGTATTGGATTGAATCACAATTATTTAGAAAATAATTCGAAGTGAACCAAAACACAAACTCTATTAATGTTATGATTCTTTTCACCTCAAGATATGCTTCTATTAACCTCTATGATCAAAATTGGAAACAAATGGAAGAGGGTGAAATTAAGCATAAGTTTTAGTGCAACTGAAATTTGTGTGAAAATTAAAAAGAAAAAAAAAATCATAGATTCCACAAGTTAAAATTTATTCTCCAAACCAGGGATGGGTAAATTACCTTGAACTATAGATTGAGAAGTTTGCTTCCTTTGAGTCTAATAATTCTTCAATTGAGGATTTCTTTTCACCAATTGTGTAGGCTGAGTTTGGAGTCCACCAAAATGACAAATAAGTGAGAAACACGAGCAAGGGAAACTTAGAGTGCATTGTGTGTTTTTTTTTCTTAATCTTATAAGTCCAAGTTTGATTCAGTTTGATTATTGGATAGTTCATTTTTTGGTATTTTTCACCGAAAAATAGTTCAATCTAGTTTCGTTTAAATAAGAGTTAAGTTATTTTTGGATAATTCAGTTAGGTTCAATATTAACTCAATTTAATTAACATTCTTTTCAAAAATCCTATTAAATCATGAAGAAAAGAAAATAAATAATTTGTAGGTTTAATGTACTTTGTTTCACTATTTTTAATATAATTTTAATACTATCCTATTACTTTTAAAGTGTAAAGTAAGTTTCACTTTTTTTAAAACGTAACAATTTATTCATTTCTATCATAAATTGATGAAATATGTTGAGAAGATAGTGCAACAGTAAGTATTATTGATGTATTACTAATAACACGATTTTAGATTTTAGATGACACATTAATAATACATTTGCGACACTATTATCTTTTAACTATATGTTTTCATTAATTTAAAGAAAATAACAATTTAAATAACTAAAATGTTATTTTCTTTTTGTGAATAAAAATGAAACTTATAAATTGAAAACTTTAAAAATAGTAAAATAATATTAAAATAAATGACACAAAGTATAATATGATCTAACTGTGACAAAGAGGTGATATTGGTTTCAAACATCACCTACATCATTAGTAGTGTAGCAGGTGTCTTTGGTATACAAATTTAACATAAACACATGCAGAAGTATAATATGGTGATGGAAAAGAGTACAAACAAGTTGATGATACAAAATTGTTAGTATTGGAAAAATAAATCAGTAATTTCATTTTTATTATATATTTTTTTCTTTATCTCTAATCAAATAATTCCTTTTTTACTTTTTCCATTCTTTTCAAATCAAATAAATCATATCTTTTAATTTACTTTTTGCTTTTATTTCTCATTTATCTATTTCTCACATCTTCTATTTGATTCTCATTTGCCAAATAGAAGAGTTTAAATAAGGGCAACAATTACCCAAAAGTACGGACAGAAATATCAGGGTTTTTGGCAGGGTTGTGGTGGATTCCTTATTTGGTAACCTTAAAAATTCAAAAAGAGATGTTCCTTTCTTTGTGAACCTTTGTTTCCCACTTTCCACATAAAAAAGCTACACGTGCCCCTTTTCCTTCATCGTACCTACGATTCATGAGCCACACTCGCCAAGTTTTTTCACCTTCACTGTATTTTTTCCTCTTTGGACAAACATGCCCTTCAAAGAAACAATCGGGACCAGATATCTTCTGTCAGATAAACCATTGTGGAATGCTGCCATCCCGATTAAACTAAAGTAAACTAAATAATTTCCACTATGCCAACTAACCAGTCATGATTCTTCATGCTCCATGATGAAGTGCATAAAGTGCACTTTCTTCACGTGATTCTACCTAAATTATGGATCCACTTGCATTTCTTAAACTACATTATAGTCAAATTAGTATGGGTCTCATCCTCGTCCCACAACAAATTAGTCAACTAAACAATACTCTCCCCTACAGAAAAATAAGTTTTTTTAATATTAAAAAGAAAAAAAGTATGATCTTTGTAATCCTTACCCTTGGAAGACACAGGACTACCATGACAATTATTAATAAACACATCCAAACATATGTGTGAATTTTCTCTTATCAGAATCAAAAATAAAAATTAATTCTTATTACAATTATTAAAATAAAACGTATTATTAAATTTATAAAAGAATATGTTGATGAAAAATAATTATAAAATAAATATTTTTTTATAATTTTATTATTGACAATTTTTATTGTAAGTAATTAATTGAATTTAAAAGAATAATTATAAAATATAAATGATAAAATAACAAAATAAAATATATTAATAAAGAAAAATTTAGTAACAAAAATGCTTATCCTAAAGATCGTTATAGTTATAGAGAATAATTATTTTTATTAATAATTATAGATAAGTTAAAATATTTCAGATAATAAAAATATTTATAACAAAAACAAGCTTCTAAATTTAACATTTATATTATATATAGGGTTAGAATATTCAAATTAAAATAATTCAATTTAAAAATTACAACGGTAAAAATCAATTTTTTTCATAAAGTAAAATATATCATATTTCTTATTTATTTAATTATTTAATCTGTATTCAAATTATGGAAAATTGTTCACATTATTTTTCTTTCTTTACAAACGAAAAATTAATTACTTATTTGTATTTAATAATCTAGTGTAAATTATATAAGGAATGATCTCATATTTATATACTTGAGTTTGGATACTCTATACAAATGAAAAATAAATAAATAAATAAAAGAATTCAAGTGTATTTACAAGTTCTTGGACATTTAGTCTTGATAAAAACATGTGATGGAAATTACATCTATACATATGTTTTAAAATCACATTTGGACATTTAGTCTTGATAAAAACATGTGATGGAAATTACAACTATCACATATGTTTTAAAATCACATGTATAGTAGTTATAACTTTTACATATACTTTAATAATATTTGGAAATAGTTACATGCGCTCATGTGCTTAACGACCTTAATAACGAGTTAATTAATTTCGTGTACATGTCTTTCTACTTCATTTCTATTTTGGACATCTATTTTTATCTTTTTTAGAAATTTATAGAATATTTTAGAATCTTTTATATTATTCTATAATCTTTTAAATTCTTACAAATATCTTGCTTCTATCTAAATGTATTTTTAAGATATTCTAAAGTATATTTTTCTTTATTCTTCCTCATTAAATACACATGATGTGAAATATAGAAAAATGATACTAAGAGAGGGTTCAATTGTGATTTAATTTAAATTTTAAAAACTTTTCACAGGAGTTGGATTGTAATATTTATCTAACAGATTAGATGCAACAAGTTACCTTCACTGGATTTTGTAAAAACTTTGACTAAGGATCCATTGTGATGCCTACGTTTGATAGATTATATCTTATGCATGATTTGCTTAAATTGATTTGTTGAAAAAAATTGACTTCATAAATATTTTTCAACAAGTTTGGTTTGATTAAATGAGTCACTTGATTAATATATTTTATTGTTCTCTTTAACAAGTGATCAGATGATAGTTATTGCATTTGACCAAATAGTACAAATACAAACTACAAACTCAGTTTTAGACAAAAACACTCTGATAAAACATTTTTAATATAAATTCTCACACTAACTCTTCCTCTTTAGTTAGTGTAGACAAAGATAACATGTAATCTAAAAGATATAAAAAAAAAATATTCACAAAAATTTAGATTGGTTTATCTATCACAACAACATACATTCAATTCATAACCAACAAGTAAAGTTCAAGTAGGCAACTGTAGCTCTTTTCAATAAATCATTAACTTTAATTTACATTTCTAATGGATTTCTAGCAGACAAAGTTAGTGAAAATTTCCTACATCCAAAAAGTACTTGCACACATATGTATATTTAAGACATACAATATTGTTTGTGTGTATTGTCTGATCCTATAAACATATGGTTTAATTGTATAAGCACTATGTTAGACGTAAAGAAAGAATGCACAAGTTTGTTTTGTCTTTAGACGGAACACTTGCGTCTTACATTATCTATTATGTTCGAACACTAATCTTTTTTCTGATGATGCACAATCATGTTTGAACTTTGGTGTTTTTAGCACTTAGTCCAAATCATATGGTGTTGGATATTTTCTTAATACATCATTATTGTTAGATTACACCTTGATGTGCTCATCAGGATTTGTTGAACCATTGTACCACTCGATGATTGGAGGTTTCCAACTCAAAGGAAAAGTTGTATTCATGATTACATCCACAAATGGATGATTGTATTCTTCATCTTGTGAGTTGTATTTGAGGGTTACCTCATAGGCCAAGGGGGGAGCTCTGAGTCAATAAGACATGTGAGATTCAAGAAATGTTTTTTAGGGTTGGAACTTATTGTTCTTAGTAACAATGATTGTTGTGAGTTGCTTTATGATGTACTCAATGGTTGAGTTTATTATCGAGGTTGAATACACATTAGCTTGGAAGTAATTGATAATTGAAGATATGTTTATCTTACTAATTGATGAAGTTGAGATAATTTGATTTGTTGTCAAAACCATGAACTTATGTGGCGTAGAAAAATTTTTACTAGGGTCCCATGATGGTAGTCAATTTTTTTTAATAAAAATCAAACTTCTTTGAATACTTAATTAGGTGTAACCTTTAAACATTATAATTCAAATCATGGATTATAATGAAGAAAGAAGTATATGTTGTTAAAGTATAAGTGAGAACTGAATATTTGTCCATATACAAAAAATATTACAACACTCAAGTGAGTAAGAAAATAAAAAAAATAAAAACATAATATAAAATATAAGAAAAAATATAATGATCCTTAAATACTTAAAACTAAATCACAAATAGAATTTCATTATTACCTTAAATAATAAATTTAATCTTAAATAATAAATTTAATCTTAAATAATAAATTTAATCTATAAAAGATTTAAATTAATAATTCTAGCTGAGTATCACTCGAAGTGAGACTTCCTATTATGAAAGTATTATTATATAGATTTTTGAAACTTTAATTTTTAGGATTAATAATATGAATAATAATATAATAATTATTTTCATAAATTTAATCTTAAATAATAAATTTAATTTATGAAAGACTTAAATTAATAATTATAGCTGAGTATCACTCGAAGTGGGACTTCCTATAATGAAAGTATTACTATATAGATTTTTCAAACTCTAATTTTTAGGATTAATAATATGAATAATAATATAATAATTATTTTCATATAATTTTATTGTAATTGATATTACATTAAAAATATAATAAAATATAGTCGAGTTATTTAAGTATTTCTTTGTGGTTATAAACTAATTCATCCATAATATCTTATTTATAAGATATATAAATTATATTTTAAATATATATTCAACAAGGTATAGTAATAGTATTTTTTTATTTCGTATTTATCTTTGAGTTACATTACAAACATGATATATCGCAAATGTATGGTAAAAAAATATAAATTGTGATGATAAAAAGATTAAAAAAAAACTAAGAAAAATATAAAATATTTTCGAAATTATTAAAAGTGGTCAGCATAGAGATTGAACAAGAATAATTTTTTAATGATCCAAATATACAATAAAATAATATTTCAATAACTACAAATTAAAAAATTTATTGAAGACTAAATAAAAATTTTGTAAGAATTAAAAGTATATTTTAGCCTAAATAATAAAAAGAATGATAGTTGGCACTTTTTTTTTTCTTTAATTTAGAAATTTGATCTTACAAAAAATATATTGGACAAAATGTGGATAAACAAAGATTGATACGTAATGAAAACCTGTTAAATCAATCAATAATGTGTAATTATTTATGCTAAAGCATAAGCACTATGCTCAAACAAAGCTTGTATATAATACATTATTCACCTAACTTCAGATGTGTCCCTTCCAAGTAGCAAGGGGTGTGCAATGATTGAGAAAGTCAAATAATTCAAATTCTACGTTTTTTTGGTATATAATGATAAAGATATAAACAAAATAAATAAATATTGTTAATATTGTTGGAACATTAATAAGGATATTGTTGAGAAGATACTTGTTAATCTCATCTCAAAAGCCTTAAATAATATAACTAGATTTTCTTGTGTTGAATGGGTTTATTTGTATTATATTGTTTATAATAGTTTTATTTTACTCAAATAAAATTGTTTCTTGTTAAAAATATGAACGATCTTGTATTAAAAGAAAGTTAACAAAATAATGATACAATTAAGCAATTTTTACTGTCTAAAACAAAATGATACAATTACTGTTTAAAATATAATGACACAATTGCTGTCTAAAATACTCAATATATATTCTTACCCTAAAACATAATTGGAGAATTTGCTTAACAAATTTTGTAAAATCTATTAGCAAATTCTTTTAGCTTAACGAAACATTTTTTAATATTTTCATTTAGTAAAATTTTCCCTGATTAAAGTATAGCATTTTATATTATTTAGTATTATCAAGATGTGTCTTTATATTATATTGTCATGTTTCATGACAAATTATTATAATTTTTAATAATTGATCATGTGCTTATAATTTGAAAGGTGAATGAAATGAAATGAATATATGATTGTACAAACTACATATGTGATAACTTAATATAGTTTAACTATAATATGAGTATTGAGTCACATATACATAAAAGAAATTAATATGCTCATATTATAGAGATAGCCTAATTACGTAAATGAATGTATAGATCAAGTGAAGAAAAATGAATGGAGGTTCTTCAATATTATTTTGTACAATGTGTACAATAAATAAATATTCTGACATAATCTGAATCGTGCTAAACTATATAATAGTTTTTGATATTTAGGTATACTTTGTTCATAAATTAAGTTGTTAATCTTAGATAAAAAAAAAATCAATATGGCCTTCTATTAATTTTGACATTTAAATGTTTTAGTATGTGAGAAAATATCAATTATGTACTTAACTACATTAACATTGAGTGTCATGTTACGTTTGATATACAGTTGTATTATAAACATGATTATCAAAACAATATTTTTCATATATATATATATATATATATTACTTATTCGGTTTTATAAATTTAAGTGTTTCAATAATTATATATTAAAAATATATGTAACTTTTATATCTGAAACTTATATACTTTTTGTGGTTTATTTTTATTTTAAATGGGCAGTTTCAAATACAATTTAAATGAGTAATATTTCAAAAATAATTATTCTAAAAAAGAGTAATATTATTAACCATTGGATAGATAAAAATTGAAAGATCTTAAAATAAAACCCTTTATATTTTTCTCTTTTCTTTTTTTTTTACTTCGTTTTATCCAGGAAAAAAAAAACATAAGTTAGCACGGAGCCTACTCCGATATTGACAGTGCTCTTGTGTCACATTTGACCAGTAAAGAAGCATATTATTAAAATATTTATAATTATACAACAACTGTGTTTTCGTCTTATTTTCAATTCTATTTTAAATATTTTCCTTTATGTACCACTGTCCCTTTTTCTATCCTTTT
>Ga0209700_107954_pt1 | contig 14259 bp, 11 predicted proteins | sample SiratroredBW_FD_187528 | JGI IMG/M metagenome (GOLD analysis project Ga0209700, IMG submission 187528) | Root nodule microbial communities of legume samples collected from California, USA - Siratro red BW (SPAdes) (version 2) | ecosystem: Host-associated > Plants > Roots > Nodule | place: USA... | reverse complement strand
CTTGGAATACATTATTTTTCGTGGCGCTGTGTTTTTCAAATTGCTCTTCTTGTGTAAGAAGAATGGCTTCAACTTCATCTATCGAACGAGGGTCAGTACGAGATGTTACAACGCCAATGAAATTATCGTAGTCACTAGACAGACAATCCAAAATTGATTCTACGTGTTCTTCGATAAGAGTATCCACTATTTTCTTGATGTCGAACAGATAGAGATTTATTGATCTATCTTTCTTGGGCATCTCGAATTGTATCTTTAACTTCTTGATCTTTATCGTTGTATAAGATACATAAAAGTGTTTAAGCATATCCAAACTTGGAATGATGTTTCAAACCCCACCTTTTTTATTAGAATGAGTGTGATCATTGAAGCAAGTAACCAGACAATTAAGTTGGTCTGACGGGTGATGATGAAGAAATTCTATGATTTTTAATTGTCTTTTCAATCTTTAAAATTCAGATAATGTAAAAAAAAAAATTAGAATAAAAGAAAAAAATTTAAACCTTTAATTATAAGGAACACTTGTTGTCATTTAACTTCAGACTGGTTGGTATAATAAAATAACGTGGAACAGAAAATGTGGATAACTTAAAATTGAAAAAAATGGAAATTAGATGTTGTAAAAAAGAAGAAGCCATCAGACTAAAAGAAAAAAAAATATATAGAAAAGTATAAATGAATAATGAAAAATTAAAAAAAAAAATAATAATATGGGGCCTCACGTATTTCTTCTAGTTTCATCTTCTTCTATTTCTTTCCCATCAAATATCAAATTAAATTAATCCTTTTATCCTTTTATTCTCCTCTTCCTCCACAAACCTACCATAGTGTTATCTTCATGGTAGAACAAACACATACAATTTTCTTTTCTTTTCTTTTTTTTTCAGCAGAAACCAACAAACATGTACAAGATCACGTGCATTAAAAAAGTATATATTTTTCTCTCTTCTTGAACAAAGCTACGACTATAAAACGATCACGTTCATTGAAAAGGTAATGTAGGCAAGACGACAATTATATATTTCAAAAGTGGTCCCAATAATCATGATTTACTGGATGTGCTTGATTGTCCTTTGTTTTCTTTTATTATTTTGTGTATAAAGTATCTATTAATGTTATGAATAACTCATTTTTGAAAAAAAAAATGATTTCGTGAAACACATAGATTAATCATCTATGAGAGTTTGAAGATACTATATAGGTGGATATCATCACACTAACCTAAGTAAGAAAAAATAAATTAATCTTATGAAAAAATTAAAGAAAAAATTTGGTTTAAATATATTTTTTATTCTAAAAATATATTTGATAAATAATTTTTAATTAATAAAAACATTAAGACTTAATATGTTTTAATTGGGTATACGGTGACGTTTTCGTTTTAGTTCTTACGAAAAATTTTGATAGCTTTAAGGATATATTTTCCTACCATTTAAAATCCCTCAATTGAGAACTAAGTAGAATGAGTGTTTCTTTTGGACTTCCTTTTTATCTTTATATTCCAACTTAAAGTATTTTAATATAATATTCTTAAGATGAATTGTCACATTGGATATTGTTTACTAAGTATCAGTTTTTTTTTTCACAATTTTATTTTTAAAAGATATTTCAATAAATTAAGAGAATATATATATATATATATATATATATATATATATATATATATATATATATATATATATATATATATATATTGAGATAATATCCAAATGGTTATTTAGATTAGTTTGGCTCACTTGTAAGGTATGAAAAAGTGTTCATCCATCTTAAATTAATGGATTATTTTGACATCTTAATAAAATAAAAAATAAATTAAAAAAAGTAGTTTTAGAATTTAAGTCCCATTAATAAAATAATTTTAATTTTTAGATTGAGTTTTCAGAATACCTACATGTTATAATAATAAAAAAAAAAATCAAAGAGGTCTAAATTTAAAAGGAAATCAGTCAAACAAAGTTTTTAAAAATTAAAGTAATTTTTTTAAAAGGAAAATAAAATTCCGAAATCAGTCCTTTATTTATTATAAAAAAAGTAAAACAAATAAGAAAAATTAAAAAGAAAAAAAGATTGTTACATTCCGTATGTGATAAATATCAGGGAACGACTGGCTAGAAAACCCCTCACACGAAAAACGTGTAAGAATTTCTACCTGCTACCGGCCATGGATAATAGATAATAATGATAGTGATATGTGGGATTTTAATAAAAGAAACTTAATTATTTTTATTCATCATTTTTAAATTTGAAGCAATACTTTTTTTTATAATTACACTCTTGATTTAAGTAATGTGAAGATAAAAATTTAATAATGTTAATAACAAAGAAAAAATACATAAAAATGAAATCCATGTTCTTAAACAAAAATATATTATTATATAATTATAATTTTAGATTATTCTTTAAATACATATTTTTTTTCTAATTTGTTTAGTATTTTTATTTATTTTTAAAAATTTATATATGATTTTTATTTTAACAAATTATTTTATTTAAATAAGCTGATCTAATGAGTATTAATCATATTTAATTTTTGTTTATTTTTAAGAATTTAAACTTTTTATTTCTTAATTTGAAATAGTCTTATATTAAATTTATATTTTGCAATTTTTATTATATTTTATGTAATTTTTACATAGTATATTTATTATTTTAATTGTAATGTTAAAAGTTATTTAATTTGAAGTGCATAAAAAAATAAATAGTTTTAACTCAGTAAATGCTAAACATAATACAATAACTAATGATATTTATAAAATAGAAAATATCTAAAAATAATTGATAAAATAAAATTAAAAATAATATAAAAGTACATTAGAAATAAGGCATTACGGTGAAAAATAATTAAATAAGAAAAAAGGCTACTTAGAATAACTTATATAAATTAGAAGTTAGAAGCTTCTAAAATATAAACCTTTAAAGATTTTTAATCAAACGCTTTTATATTAATTTAAACTAGTTTATAATTTAATCAAATAATCTAACAAATAAATTATTACTGTAAAAAAAATACTGCAAAATTATATCTCTTATAAGTTTTAAAAATTAAAAAAAAAAAACTTTTTAGATTTGGGAATCACTACAAGAATTAGATTCCAAACACAATAAAAAAAAAAAAAATCAAATGATTGCATTTATAGTTTGCAGTGTGTTTGGGTAGGAAATTTTAAGAGAGTAGTTTAGTTTTTGGAAAATTTAAAATGTTTATAATAAAATATATTGTATGGATAAGAAATTTTAAAATAATTTGAAACTATAAAATTTTATTTGAATAATTGGATTATTTAAAATGAGAGAATATTCTTTTTATTCTTAAAATTATGCTTTGATTCATAGTTTCTTGTTTGGTATGGTTTGATTGGCTTGACTAAGATTAAAATAATGTAAGGATGATTACTTTTAAGTATTTATTAATATTTTTTTATTGATGTTAATATTAAGAGTTATTTTATGATTTGAATTGTTAAAAAATTTTATGATTGCTTTTGTTCAATATTAATTAGAGTTTTTCTTATGCTAATACAAGAGAGACTATTTCTTTTTAAGAATGTAAGGCAATGATTTTTTTTTTTATCATTAAAGGAAATGTTATTCTTTTATGAATAATTTATTAGGATTTTTTTTCTAAATTAAAAACATTTCAACCAAAATTAATTATGATTGCTTTTTTCCACCAATGTCAATTAGTGAATTCATCGGTTAACCTTGTTAAAGAAAAAGAAGAAAAAAACCTTCGATAGTAAAAAAGAAATTATTAATAATGATATTTGTTAATTTTTAGCAATTAATTGATATTTGAATAATTTTTTGAATTAAAAAAATAAAATCCAATAAAATTTAAATGATTTCAAATAAAATATTTTAAAAATAAAATAATTTAAGATAAGATAATTCGAATTTACTGCATTTGAATTTTACAAATTGTGAAATTTTATATGAAAAGGTTAAAGTAATTACTTATTCTTTTACCAAAATGAAAAGCTTTACTTATATTCTGTGATTGATTAATGCATTTCCCCATAGGAGAAAGTGCCTTGAGGCCAAAAGGATTCTCATCATTGACACCATTTGTTTGGACACGGTTTTGCCACTATAAATAGGTTGGTTCTGTTTCTCTTACACTCAAACAAGAAAGCCATAAGAGAAAGCAATGGCGTCTCAAAGACTAGCTTCGATCATACTTCTCTTGTCCCTTTTCACGCTCTCTTCCTCACGCCCTGACAATGGTGGAATTGCTGTGTACTGGGGCCAAGACGGTCGAGAAGGTGACTTGGTAGCCGCATGCAACACCGGAAACTACAAGATCCTGCTCCTTGCTTTCCTCAACGTGTTCGGTGCAGGGAGAACGCCAGCTTGGAACTTCGCCGGTCACTGCGACAATGGTGCCTGGACAAAGTGCACCGAACTAGAGTCCCAAATAAAACAATGCCAGGTACACTCGGACCCCTAGAAGATCCAACAAACGTTTTTCAGAAATTTTTTTCTCATTGTTTGTGTTTGGTTACAGGAGAAAGGCATCAGAGTGCTTCTTTCAATCGGAGGAGACCCTAACTATTCAAACTACTCGCTGAGCTCGCCGGCGGACGCGAAGGAGGTGGCCACCTACCTCTACAACAACTTCCTCAGCGGCCAATATGGTCCACTGGGAAGCGTCGAGCTCGACGGCATCGACTTCGACATCGAAGCGACGGAGGATTACTGGGACGACCTTGCCCGGGAACTCGACTTCTTCCGACAAACGACGGGGCGTTACTTTTACTTGTCGGCAGCCCCTCAGTGCCCCACAGACCCAATCTACTATCTCGGGAAAGCTATCGCCACCAAACTCTTCGACTACATCTTCGTTCAGTTCTACAACAACGCTCAATGCTCCTACGTCAGTGGCACCAACGCCCTCTTGAGCTCCTGGGACAAGTGGGTCGGCTTGGTCGCCTCCAACAACTCGCTCTTCGTCGGCGTGCCGGCGGCGACCAATGCCGGCAACGGTTACATTCCGCCGGAGGTTCTCAACGGCGAGGTGCTTCCGCACGCGAAGGAAGCCTCCAACTACGAGGGAGTGATGCTGTGGGATAGATACCGCGATGTTCTGAATGGTTACAGTGATCAGATACTGTCGTATGTGATTAAATCGAAGGTGCAGGATTCTGCGGCGTCCGTTTCCGACGCATAGGTTTGGAGGTAGTAGAAAGCTGCAACCTCCTCGGCATGTACTATGTACGGAATAAATAACATGTCAACTATGTTTCGCTTTGCCTAAAGTCATGCTCTTACCCTCGTGGTCGCGAGTTTTTCACTGAAATGCCACATTTTGCTGTTTCGGTTGAAATATTTGAAGATTTAAAAGCTAAATTCTAACACCTCTAATTGGTTGCAATGTCTCTAGAAAATCCACTGAAGTTTGATTTTTGGGACTGCGAGTTATTGTTTTCTTTAGAAAATAAAGGAAAGGAGGAAAGAGTTGATAAAAAAAATAAAAATTAGTGAATTTAAAAGAAGTATTTTGAGGAAAAAAATTGGAATGAGAGTGTTTACATTTAAAAATTTGAAAAAAATTTAAGTAGATAATTATATTTAGAAAGTATGTAGGATATAATTATTAGACAAGAAAAAAAATTAGATAAATAAATACTTATAAGTAAATATATTTTAAAGAAATTTCAATTCACAAAATTTGTAAATATTATGAAAAAAAGAAAGTAATGGAAAATGTGTGATATAATTAAATTTATTTATTTGTAAAAAAGTATATTAATATTTTAAAATTTAAGTCTATGTAATATATTAATTTTGAGATATAAATAATTGAACAAAAAATTATTTACTAGCACAATATTTTAAGCAAACTAAAGAAAATGTAAATAAGAAAAATTTATGAACAAGAAGAGAAAATAAAGAATTGTAAAAAAAAAATGAATGGAAAGTGTTTGATATAATTTTTATAATTGAGTTGTGTATAATGAATATGATAGATAAAATATTGATCAATGGGAAAAAATAATTTTGAAATAATGATGAAAAGGAGATAAGAAAATGTATAGAAATAGATTTATTTTTTTTGTTGAAGTAACATCATTGTATTTTTGTAATTTATAATAAGCAATATAATTTATACTTATAACATTGATGTTTATGAATATAAATAAATTTAACATAAAATAAGTAATTTGAAAATTGGCTTAGACTATTTATCATTGTAGGATTTAGTGTATATATATTATTAATAATTTACGTAATAGAATTTGGAAAGAAATAAATTAGAATTAGATAATATTATAATGAATAAGAAAACAATTGAATAAGAGGAATTGAAATTTGACATAAATAGTTATAAAGAAAATACACGTAATGAATGAAGAAAAATATAAATGAAATTAAACATATAAATATTTAGTCAAATGTAGATATTTTGATGTCGTAAATATAAGTAGTGTCTTCTTAATCACAAACCAATTCATTAAGGAGTTGTCCTACGCAAGTCTTTGGCTTGGATAAAAAATTTAATGTTGTCCTATGATTGTTCATTCTATATGCTTGGATGTAGTCATTGAGTTCTTTTCTAGTGATTGATCATTTGTGCAACATCAATGTCATATTTGATTTCTATTAAATCGTGCATAATTTTTTTATTACTCTAAGTGGGCAGCAGTAGTAGATTTCGGTTAACTTCTTTGTGGTCTTCATATTTGTTAGGTATGACTCATAATACTAATAGGGGAAGCTATAGGCTTTGTGGGCTGGGCCAGGAGTGCAGGGGTATTTTGATTATTGTATCTTGTTTAGGGTTATTTATATAATCATCTGTAACTGTAACCCTAGTGGTTGATCTCTCTAATAACAAAACACAACCGCTCAAACGCTTCCGAGGACGTAGACAAATTGTCAAACCTCATTAAATCTTGTGTTCTCTATTTTCTTCATCTTCGTTCATTTTCGTTCGTTCCTGTGTTTATAGTGTGAGTTTCTCAACAATTGGTATCAAAGAGAGTTGAGATGGCTATGTCAGGAGGTGCTAAATTTGAAGTTGTGAAATTTGATGGTCACGGTAATTTTCGATTATGGCAGACGAGGGTGAAGGATCTGTTAGCGCAACAAGGGCTGTTGAAGACTTTAAAGTCGCAGAAACCAGCGAAGATGGAGGATGAGGATTGGGTGGATCTGCAGGAATGAGCAGCAGGAACCATACGATTGTGTTTGGCAGACGAGATCATGTACCATGTAATCAGTTTGTCGTCTCCAGATGAAATCTGGAAGAAACTGGAATCCCAATTTATGTCAAAAACCTTGACGAATAAATTGTATCTTAAGCAGAAGCTCTATGGGCTGAAGATGCAGGAGGGTAACGATCTTGCACAACATGTGAATATTTTTAATCAAATGATCACAGATCTAGCGCAGTTAGATGTGAAGATCGAGGATGAAGGCAGAGCAATAATTTTGTTATGTTCTTTGCCTTCTTCCTACGAACATATTGTGACAACCCTTACGTATGGGAAAGAAACAATCAAGGTTGAGGAGATTACTGCAGCGTTGTTGGCACACAACCAACGAAAGCAGAATGCAGGGGAGAGTTCTTCTCAAGGTGATAGTTTATACATTAAGGGTGGTCAGGAACGTGGAAGGAAGCAAGAGAAGGATGGTTCTGGAAAACGAAATTTCATATCAAAGTTAAGGGGTAAAAAGACGATTCAATGTTACAAGTGTAAACAGTCAGGTCATATGAAGAAGGACTGTCCAACGTGGAGAAAGCAAAATGATGAAAAACAGGCTGACTCATCCAAGTCTGTAAATGTGGTGCAGAATGAGGAATCTGATGACAGTGACGGTGACATGCTTTCTGTTTCAACTACTCAGTTTTCAGATGTATGGATTCTTGATTAAGGATGCTCTTATCATATAACGCCTAACAGGGAGTGGTTTACGACTTACAGGTCAGCTAATTCTGGTTGTGTCTATTTAGGTGATGATAGATGTTGCAATATTGTTGGTATTGGTGATGTCAGAATTAGGATGTATGATGGTACTGTTAGAACATTGTGTGATGTTAGGCATATACCTGAATTGAAAAATAATCTGATTTCCTTGGGCACTTTACATAAGAATGGTTTTATTCCTAAAGCTGATGAGGATAGGGAGACCATTAAAATTGTTAAAGGTGCATTGACTGTGATGAAAGGAAAGATAACTACTGGAAATATCTATAAACTGTTAGGGAGTACAGTTGTAGGTGGAGTTCATTCTGTTGAGTCACATGATGATAATACAAAATTATGGCATATGAGACTTGGACATCTTAGTGAACGTGGGATGACTGAATTGCATAAAAGAAATTTGTTGCATGGTGTTAAAACTTGCAAGCTCGATTTTTGTAAGTTTTGTGTTCTTGGGAAGCAGACTAGAGTTAGTTTTATGACTGAAAAGCATAGAACTGAAGGGATTCTAGATTATGTGCATTTTGATGTATGGGGCCCTACCAGAGAGTCTTCATTTGGTGGATCTATGTATTATGTTACTTTTACTGATGATTTTTCTAGAAAAGTTGGGTGTATTTCATGAAATAGAAATATGAAGTTTTTGACAAGTTCAAGTTGTGGAAAGCTGAGGTGGAGAACCAAACAAGTAGAGAGATCAAGTATTTGAGGTCTGATAATGGCACAGAGTACACTGATTCACAATTCCAAAAATTCTGTGAGGAGCATGGATTCAGAGACATTTTTCAGTGCGAAAGACACCAGAACAAAATGGTGTTGCTGAAAGAATGAACAGGTCATTGACTAAAAGGGCTAGATGTTTGAGATTGAATGCAGGCTTCCTAAGCGCTTCTGGCAGAGGCGGTTAGTATGGCATGTTACCTCATCAATAGATCACCACGAGCTTCTTTGGGTCGTAAGGTTGCAGAAGAGGTATGGACAGGAAATGCAGTTGATTTTAGTCACTTACAAATATTTGGTTGTCCTGCTTATGTGCATGTACCTAGTGATGAGAGATCGAAACTTGATGCAAATCCAAGAAGTGTATCTTTCTGGGCTACAAGAAAGGTGTGAAAGGCTACAAGTTTTGGGATCCGGTTGAAAAGAAAGTGGAGATCAGTAGAGATGCAGTTTTTGATGAGTTGTCCATGTTACAGCAGAATCAAGAAAAGGTGCAGATGGAGTTAAACATATCCTAGCAGTAGCAACATTAGAGACAATTGAAAGTTCTAATCCAGCATCAGATGATTCTAGTACAGTTCATTTGCAGGACTATAATCTTGCAAGAGATAGAGAGAGACGCACCAATGTTAAAGCTCCAACCAGATTGGGTTTTGATGATATGGTTTCTTTTGCTCTTAACATTACTAGTGAGGATCCAACCAGTTTTCAAGGGGATATCACTAGCCAGGATAGAGAGAATTGGATGGGTGCAATGGTAGAAGAGATGTAATCCTTGCAGAAAAACCAGACATGGGAGTTAGCACGCCTTCTTGAAGGAATGAAGGCTATTGGTTGCAAATAGGTGTACAAGAGGAAGCCAGCTGTATCAGAAAAAGAGGGAGAAAAGTTCAAGACTCGCCTAGTAGCAAAAGGGTTTTCACAAAAGAAAGAGATAGATTATGATCAGATTTTTTCTCCTGTGGTTAGACACACTTCTATCAGGGTAATACTTACATTAGTAGCTACCTGGGATTTGCATTTAGAGCAGATGGATGTTAAAACTGTTTTCTTGCATGGTGATTTAGAGGAGCAAATTTATATGTAGCAGCCATAGGGTTTTTCTCAACCTGGACATGAGCATTTTGTTTGTAGGTTGAAGAAATCTTTGTATAGATTGAAACAGTCTCCAAGGCAATGGTATAAACGGTTTGACTCCTACATGATTCAGATTGGCTACAAGATTTGTTAGGTATGACTCATAATACAAATAGGAGAAGTTATAGGCTTTGTGGGCTGGGCCAAGAGTGCAGGGGTATTTTGGTTATTGTACCTTGTTTAGGGTTATTTATATAATCATCTGTAATTGTAACCGTAGTGGTTGATCTCTCTAATAACAAAACACAGCCGCTCAAACGCTCCCGACTAGACAAATTGTCGAACCTCATTAAATCTTGTGTTCTCTATTTTCTTCATCTTCGTTCATTTTCGTTCGTTCCTGTGTTTATAGCATGAGTTTCTCAACAATATTGTAGTACTTGAGTTATGTTCTATAATAATTGATGAAAATACTAGTTTTGTTGGATTGTCATTGTTTTAAGGTTGTTGCATTTGTAGGTAAGACCGTAACCATTTGAACTTTTCATTATTGTGGCTCTTTAGATAAATCCTTCTAAGTAAAGTATCACTTGCATGGAAGTAATGGTGAAGGGATTTGGGGAAGAGGTTTAAGCAGGTTAGTTTAAAAGTGCCATAATTTGTTATGTTGATATTTTAAGCATAACATACAATTCAATGATTATATTAATAACAAAATGAGACTTACAAGTTATTATTTGATACACATGACATTTCTTGATATCTTAGTAACATGGTACATAAGATGTCCTTGATTGTTAAGTGTTGGAGATAATACAAGTTCTTTAATGTTGTGGTGCTTGGAAGGTTCAAAGCAGCACATACCTTTTCCTTGAGGAGACTAATGCTGCAATTGTACTGGATTCGAAATAGTTTAGGAGATTGACATTGAAATTGAACACCTTCTTCTCGTTCTTTAATTTGGCCATTTGCAAATAGAATGGTAAGATAATAATTGAAATAATTCACATTCTTTATGATGTTGAAGTGATCCATTTGAAGATGAATTGAAAAGAAGAATGATGTTATGGAGAGAACGAGTTTGATTTGGTTTTTTGGGGAGGAATTGTTGCTTTTTGGCATTAAGTTGCTATATGGTTCCATTTATAAAGTGGAAGTCCTATCAAAGGTCACTTTTGCTTAACACGAGTTCCTAGTGACATTCTCAAGTCCTAAATGTCTGGCAACGTGCATGTGTGTGTGATGACATGGGCCTGAGCCACCGTAATCACCCAATGCATACCAATATTATCCCATCCAAGGTCACTTATTCTTCTCACACATTCCCAGTGATGTTGACAAGTCCTAAAGGCATGAGTGTGTGCATGTGTATGTGATGAAACATGTTCTGAACCACCCCAACTAACCATTGCATGACAGGGTAACATTCCAACCCATCCTCACTCCAGGTCAACATCAGTTCCACTGACATTGACAAGTCTTAGCCTTGGTGGCAATGTGTATGTGTATGTGATGAAACGTGTTCTAAGCCACCTCAACCATCCATTATATGGCAGGGTAACATCCTATTCAAGGTCACTCCAGGTCAGCACATGTTTGCACTAACATTGGTGAGCATATTTTTTTTTTCACACTTAAAATATTTAATAATAGCTTTCTTGGACTATAATTGAGATTAAATCTATTGTTTTAATTAGAATTTACCTAATAGGGTTCAATTGAATCTTAACTAAGATTATTGACTAAATTTGGATTTTTAAGCTCATTAACCTAGTTGTCTTACTTTGATGATATCTTGAACTGTAGATGATTGTTTTCAAGGATTCCAATGATTTTGGAAAGATAGAATTATGATATTGATAAAGGAATAAATATACTTTGAACACTGAAAACCTAAGTTGATGTATGAAGTAGACTGTCTACTTTGTTTCTTCTGCAATAGACATGTGCCAACAAATTATGTTGTTTTAGACCCGATTAGTCGAAGTATAATTCGCTTATCTGAAATAGAATTGTGTTGCAACCGGGGTCACGACGGGGGCAACGAAAGAAAAATATAAATATGGCTTTTTGAAAAAAAAAAAGAGAATCAAACAGAGGAGTCGCCACCATAGTTTATTATGGAAAAACTAAAGTTAAGATAATGGTCTGCGAAATCAAATAAGGGTCTGGAAGTCGGTTACGTATAGGAAAGATATTAGTACCCTGCAATGCCCGTCCTAAGACAGGACCTTTAATCAAATAAGCAAAAAATGAGTTTGATTTTTTAGAATGTTGATTTTTCTCAGAAAAGAAAAAAAGGAAACAATGTGCAAGTAAAAACAAAGAAAAATGTTTTCTTTTTTATTTATTTTAGATTCGACAATGATTGACCTTTTATCTTACATATTTTCATCTATAATGGAAAATCAGGGTCTATATAGTTTTGGATAAGAAAAATGTTTTGTTCAGGTGTTGATTTTTTTGAAATTTTGAAATTTTATATATTTTTTTAATTTTTGAAAATTCGGTGTTTGGAAAATTTGATAATTTTATATTTTTGTAAGTTTTAGAGTAGAAGATAGTGCGAGCGATTATTCATGATACCTTTGACAAGTCACACTGTTAGTGTAAGCTATTTATTTTTGAGACAAAAATATATTTTATTTTTAAAATGATATTGAGTATAAGATGATGTGAACGATCTTACGAATACGCAAACAATTATCCATACATACAAAACAACCAAATAATATATACATCATCATCCAAAACTTATATTTTAACATACACTCAAACATTAAGAATTAAGATAGAAATACATCTTGATTTAGTCATGAGTGTACACCCTCACCACTCTATCAATATCCTTTTCTTTCTTAATACTTTCATAGGCATTCACAACAATCATCTCAAACCAACATGCACAAAAGAAGCCTAACAAACCCATTATCCTTAAGTCCTTCTCAAGACGAATTGCTCTGATACCATAAATGTAACATCCCAAAAAATCTAAAACATTTGTCATTTAACACTTATAGATAAACAAAATATAATTTCAAACCACAAAACATTTAATGCATAAAAAAGAAAAGAATAGATAAAAGAAGAATTTAACGCATAAAAAATAAAAGAATAAAGAAAAGAAGAATAAAAGACAGGAAGAAAAGAAGAAATATTTTTTTGGAAAATGATAGTTTGACACTCCTTTTTCTCTTACCTTCATTTGACACTCCGACGTGGCAGTGTCGTCCTGCATGGCAAAGAAAGAGAAACACAGATGGTTTTCTGATTACGTGGTTCATGTTTGTCTTTTTGCAAAGGGTTGCTTTTGTCATTTCCTATCTGAAAATGCAGGACAATTTGAGAGGGAAAAACATATCTCATTCTCTCATTGCACTCATTAACCCCGCATCCTCCGAAGGAGAGAGAACAGATGAAACAATAAGATTCCCGTTCCTTCTGCCCACAGATCCGCCTTCATTTTTCCGGCCGCAAGACCACCGTCATTGTGGTGTTTCCTACCGTGTTGTGTACCCTAAACTGTGTATGTTCTCTCATCCGTTATTGGTATGAAACATTGTTGGTGGTTTTTGTATGAGTGCTTCGTTCATGTTTAATAATCGTTTTGTCGTGTGCTTTTTATGGTTACTGGTGGTTCTCTCAATGTGTTGTTTTTTTATGTTCAAGAAACCCAGAATATTGGTGTGGTTTTTGGTTGCTGGTTTGGATCTGTGCGTCGTTGTAGATTACGTTTATGTGCATCCTTTATGCTTGGTGTGTTATGCATGTATGCAGAATATTGGTTTGTTGCTGTGGTTTGGGTATCTAGTTTCCATGTTTTCTTCCATTACGTACGCCAATGGCATCCTTATAACAGAAATATCACTTCGTGATGGGTTTTCTGTTCGTAGTTTTATTATGTGGTACATTTTTTTTGAAATTATTGAACAAACTACTTACCTGACCTAAACGAACCACTTATCTGAACTAAGCGAACCACTTAGTGCTTTCACCCCTCAGACAAGTCTGTGTGTTCCAAAATTACACACAGCGAACCATTTATCTAAACTGAGCTAACCGCTTATGTGAACTGAACGAACCACTTAGTGATTTCACCCCTCAGACAAGTCTGTGTGTTCCTAAACTACACACAGCGAACCACATATGTGAACCGAACGAACCACTTAGTGCTTTCACCCCTCAGACAAGTCTGTGTGTTCCTAAACTACACACAGCGAACCACTTATGTGAACTCAACGAACCACTTAGTGCTTTCACCCCTCAGACAAGTCTGTGTGTTCCAAAACTACACACAGCGAACCACTTATTTGAATTGAACGAACCACTTAGTGATTTCACCCCTCAGACAAGTCTGTGTGTTCCTAAACTACACACAGCGAACTACTTATGTGAACTGAACGAACCACTTAGTGCTTTCACCCCTCAGACAAGTTTGTGTGTTCCTAAACTACACACAGCGAACCACTTATGTGAACTGAACGAACCACTTAGTGATTTCACCCCTCAGACAAGTCTGTGTGTTCCTAAATTACAC
>Ga0209700_107952_pt1 | contig 14260 bp, 7 predicted proteins | sample SiratroredBW_FD_187528 | JGI IMG/M metagenome (GOLD analysis project Ga0209700, IMG submission 187528) | Root nodule microbial communities of legume samples collected from California, USA - Siratro red BW (SPAdes) (version 2) | ecosystem: Host-associated > Plants > Roots > Nodule | place: USA... | reverse complement strand
CGACTGTTTTTCTCAATCGGTTAAAACAGTTGCTTAAAATACAAAAATCTAATTTTTGTGATTATTTCAAAAACATTTGTTTAAATCAGCTTTTTAAATTGTTGGAGCTTATTAATGATTAACAAATGCACATCATGCTAAGTTGAATCATACTTGCCTCAACCATATTCCTAAGTTCTAGACCAAGCTTCAAATCTTCATGAATCTTCATGCATTTCACATATGATCATAGGTCTTGAACTTCTTCACACATGGTTGGCTTCATCAAATACAATTAGTTATCCACTGGTGCTAACACTTTTTATTAAAGAAACAATTATTAAAAGATGTTTAAGTCTTATATCAATTATAGTTTAATTATAGATTCTGAAAACAGTTTATACAGCGAACCAGTCAATTAAATCAGTGATCAAGAAGGAGAAAGAAGATTCAAGAACACAAAGGTTTTTATACTGGTTCATCCACCAAATGGGCTACGTCCAGTCCCTCACACACAGTAAGGATTTCACTAAAACAAATGATCAACTGATCAAGTTTACAACACTTGCCCACGACAAGATAACACTGCACTCGCAACAACCACTGCTGAACCTACAGCAGACCAAGAAACCACACAGAGTCCACTGTGCGTTTCAAGAACACCCTTGCTGAAACCCATAGCAAGTCAAAGTTATACAGAGTCCATTATATAACCCAGAAACGTCTCACTGCAACCCGCAGTAGACCACTGCTGAACCCAGAGCAGAACAAGAAACCACACAGAAACCCACTGTGTGTTTCAAGAACTCCCTTGCTGAACCCCACAGCATGTCACAGTTATACAGAACCCATTGTATAACCCAAAACCGTCTCACACTGCACCTCAGAGTAGGCGAACCACCAGTACAATCCTACTATACCACGAATTACACTCCAGTAATTCAAGAACACAGTAGTAGTTTCAATACAGATGAAAAGACAGTTACAGCAATACAAACACTTCTATACAAAGGATTACAAAAGTAATAAAGAAAGGGTATAGAAGGCTTAGTCTGATGATCAAATCAGTGAAGAAACTGTCTCAGTCAAATCAAAGCTCCAGTAGCAGTTTCAAGAAAACAGTTCTTGATGAAAATGTTGATTGATCTTGATCACTAGACTCAAGGGCGTTTTTGCTCTCTGTGAAATCTCAAATGTTCTTGCTTAGAAAATGTTTAGAATGATTTTTCGTATCTTTCAAAATTTCGCGCTAGCTATTTATAGACAACTGTCTTTTAAAATTCAGTCGATTGATTTTCAAATAGTTGACTATTTTTCTCCAGTTAGTTAAAACAGTTGTTCAAAACGCAAGTTTTGACTTTAATGATTTCTCAAAGCTTTTGGTAATTAATAAAATACTTGTGGAGCTTATCTTTGATTAAGATTGCATGCATCATTGATTAGACCTCAAACTTACCCCACAACACACACTCCTAAGTTCTAGACCAAGTTCTTCAATCTTCATGAAATCTTCATGCATTCCACATATGCTAATAGGGTCTTGAACTTCTTCACTTGGTTGGCTTCATCAAATCATCATAGTAGCCCACTGGTTCTAACACTTACCTCTATCAATACTTCATCCACATTCCTCTATTGTCATCCAAAGAAGAAACTAAATATGTTGAAAAAAAATGGCTATCATTGGTGGCCTATGAATTGATGCTCGCTCATGAAACAAAAGTTTGTTCTCAACCATTAGGATCGAAACTTGAATGATTTTCAATAACTAGCTCTGATACAAATTAAACACAATATTGGTTGAGTTCTGTTGAGTCAATAGACGAAATAATTCCCTAGTCGATATCATAAGATTACTATGAGTTTTGATGATAACAAATTCTATAAGGAAAGAAAAATATATAATAAGCTCATCCATAAGAAGAAATAAAGGCATAAATAGGAAGTGTAGCTGATCAGACGATACATTTTGGAACATTTAATACATAAACAACCACATTAGACTGAAGGGATAGATGATATGATGGTTAGACGTTGGTACAAAAGATAATACATCAGATGTTAAGTTGGACAATATGACCTTGCAAGGACACATGTTAATACACTAGCTAGACGATAAAAATCAAGTGGACAAAGTAACCGTGTGAAGACATGTTTGATAAAAGCATTAGATGATGCAAACTCTACAAAGAGCATTGGACAAAAGAATCAACATACATGTCAGACTCGAGCACTTGCCATTGAACACAAAAAGTGTTAACAAATAGCTCCACTTGCTTTATTCTTTTGATTTCTTCTTTCAAATCTCTAATTCTTCCTTTTGTTTTTCTCCTTCAAAATGTTTTTTTATTTATTCTTCTTTTTGTTTTCTAGTCATGCTCCTTGTTTTTATTCCTTCATGGTCCTCTTCCTCCTCCTCCTTAGAAGTCTCATCCGTACATGCATCACATATCTCTTTTGCATTTATCGTTGCATGCACTTTTGAAAAATCGTCTTCTTATAAGGTGCACAGTAATATGTGCTTCGCTTTAGCATTCTATTAAGATGAAATACCTTTTCTAATGATCTTTATCAGACCAATGTCGTTAAACTCCAAGAAAGATGCCATCCTCAGTTTCTAGTGGTCAAATTTCTCTCACTTAAACAAGGGCAACCAATTGATTAATTATCCTTCATTCTCCATGAGTTCTCCTTGGATCGTTTCCTTAAGTCCTGTAAAGAATGATACCAATTTAAGTTACAATTGGCTTCAAAAGGGGGGAGGGGTGAGGGTTGTGTAAAATAAGTTTTGGCCAAGTTCAAGAGGGGGGAGGGGGGTTAAATTGAACACCTTTAAAAATTTTTGCAAAATTACTTTTTAATGTGAGGAATGAAAAATTTTTAAACAAACTATTCAAGATGATATGAAAACAAGCAGACAGCAAAGGTCCAGAATTATTCCAGAACAATAACAATCACACAGTATCAGTAAACTGGAAACATATTAATTCTGGAAAGAAAATAGTATACTGCAAAGACTGTTCTTGAGGATCAATCAAGAAATCAAAGAACTTGATCAAATATTTGTTTGATTTGAATTGTTGATTGTAAAAACCTTTTATTAACCAAGACAAATTTTGTTTAATATATGGAACTTGATTCTAACCAAATATTGTGAAAAGTCAACCTTTCTAGAAACACAGATTAATGAACAGTGAACACAGTGAATTAGAAAATTGCAAATTTACAAAGAATGAGTAATCTGGTTATTGAACAGTAAACTCAATGAGTATGAAAGCAATTCAGATTCAGAAATAAGTTGAGTAAATTGTCTTCAGAAAGTTAATCAAGTAATCTAGTTAAAGAAATTTATCAGATTCTGAAAATTCAAGAAAATCAGCAAGAACTATAAAGAAGTGAGCTAGAAATAGCAAGAACACACATGTTTATCCTGGTTCACCCTTCCTCAAGGGTTACGTCTTGTCTCTTACTCCATAGTAAGGATTTCCACTATAAAAGATCAACCAGGTCAATTTACAGCAATTCAGTCACTTGCAACCCTCAAAAATACACTGCTCCCGCAGCAAACTCTCTGCTGAAACCTACAGCAGATTACAGAACTATACAGACTCCACTGTATATTCCAAAATACATCTTATTGATCCCCTCAACAAGTTACAAATTGTACAGAACCCCCTGTACACACAAAATTATCACACCAGGTAACTCACAACAAAAAAGAATCCAATACAATGAAAGATATACATCGTTCATAGCAATACAAGAACTTCTATACAAAAGATTACAAAAGTATTGAAGAAAAGGTATAGAAGGCTTACTCTGATGATCAGATCAGTGATGAAACAATTGCAGTCAATTCAAAGCAACAACAATATTCAGAAAATAGTTCTTGATGAAAGAGTTTGAATGATCTTGATCACTAGACAAGAAGGGCGTTTTTCTCTCTTAAAAACTAAGAGCTCTTGATCATAAAAATGTTTAGAATGATTTGTCTCTTGTTTTCCGTATCTGTTTCAAAAACGTGTCAACTATTTATAGACAACTATCTTAAAATTCAATCGATTGTTTTGTCAAACAGTCGATTGTTTTTCTCGATTTAGTGAAAACAATTATTCTAAATGCAAGTTCCGATTTTAATGATTTCTCAAATCCTTTATTAAATCAGAAAACACTTATGGAGCTTATCCTTGATTAAGATTGCATGCATCACTTATTTGAACTCAAAGTTGACACATAATCCTAAGTTCTAGACCGAGCTCTTCCAATCTTCATGCAAACTTCATGCAGTCCACATATGATCATAAGGTCTTGAACCTCATCACATGGTTGGCTTCATCAAATCTTCATAGCAACTCCTGGTGCTAATAATCTTCCCTAATTTGATGAAGACAAACAAAGGTGCGTTGAGTTGAAATACACGCTTGTTCTTCTTTAAAACAGTTTACTGACTTTCACAAAGCTCCCCCATAATTTGATATCCTGTAAATCATATTTCACCAAACATAGTGAAGCAAACAGTAACACAAAGGATAACAAAGTTCATTGATAATAAGCACGAGTACATATAATAACCATCCATGAGTATATATCGTGCACCAAACTGATTAAACATAACAAACTGAAATTTGGACAAATACTGATAAACCAGTAGATCAGAGTAGTAAAAATAGCAGCAGAAAACATCAAACAGCAGAAACAACAAACAATAATGGCAGGCAGCAAATACAACAAACACCAATAGACATTAAAATGAACCTAGCAACATCAACCTAGACTCCTAGACCATAGAACACCACAACACAACAACACTCAACACTTCCTAATCTCAACACTCCTAATTCTCCCCATTGACTTCATCAAAGGGAAGAGAAACCACCACTAGATATGCAATGAAAAGGCCTAATCGTCAGGTGGGAAAAACATAGTCCCTAGCTTGGACTGGATGTTATCAACTTGAGTTTCAATATGCTGAAAGTGTGTCTCACAATACGGGTGATGACTACGGTTCTGGTCTTCCAAGTGGTTGAACTGATTCATCATGAGTTGTTTGAGCCTTGAGAAGGAGTCTTGAACAGGAACAGTAGGCGTTTCTGGTTCAGGTTCAACTTGATCAAAATTCATATTGTTGTCCTCATCTTCATCATCCTCATCATCATTAGTGGATTCCTCTTCTTCCTCGTCATCTTCAACCGATTCCTCACCAACCTTGCAAATCCACCTCTTATTCTTCATCTTTTTCAGACCAATCTTGGTGAGATTGGCTGTGGAAATCTAGTTCAGAGCCTTAACCTCTTCAACAACTTCGCTTTCCACATCTATTTCAAAGTATTCAATGAAACTTGACAGCAGTATCATATATGGAATGAGATATTTCAGTTTCTTCCCCACTTCGAACAGATGCTCACGGATCACATTAACCCAGTTGACCTTGATCTTATTCATGTGGCAGTACATGAGGATAAGACCCTCTTCAGTCAGTGTTGCATGGTTGAAACCACAGGGTGTCAGCAACCAAATCACAATATAGGCCAGAATTCTCGGTGTAGCAGCAAGTCCTCCTACGTTAAACGTTCTTAAGGCAATTTCTTGGTTCCTTAAGCAAGATTTGTAGAATTGAACCTTGTTAAAGTTTCCCAGTTCTGTTGTGTTCCCTCTACTCACAACAACACCATCATTTCTCAAGCCAATGACACCCAACCACACATCCTCATTGATTGCTATATCAATGCCCTTCACCTGTGAGTACAAGTTCTCCTCATCATACCACATGTTGGTCAAGAACACCTTAACCAAATTTGGGTACATGTTCCCAGTCAGCTTCAAGAACTTGTCCAACTTCTGAAACTTGAGCATGTCACGGACCTCGTCAAGTTTCTCCTCCTTAAGCTAGTTAAGGCTTGTACTTTGAGAGTAATGATGATCTTCTTGCTATAGAGCTTGTAATAATCCTCTATACTCTCCTGGTTTCCAATGAACCAACGATCAAGGTAATCGGATCTATTGTTGTCATCCGAGCTAGTATGCTTAACCATAGCTCTTTTGGTTCTTTTTCTCGGGTTGGAGGAAGAAGCCATTTTTGGTGGAAAAGTATAGCAAGAAGACTAAGTTTCTCACACAGAACGAATAGGCTCAAGTGCTGTGAAGTAGTGTGTGAGTGTATGCATGTTCAACTAGCTACTTAATGAAAGAACAATTCACTACACAACAAAACACAGATTGACAGTACATTACACAAAACAACTTTTCAACAGGTTAAGATTTCACACACAATCAATTTACACAGTTGAATATACTTAGCTGCAGAGATTCTCCAAAAACAACCTTTTAATTGTTGACTTCTAGTGATCCCATGACACGTGGAGCCTTGAACAATTTGTCTCTTCACATGCTCAACGTGACTTTGACCCATTTTGTCTTTTTTAGTCCTTCAGCTCATTGGGTTTTACTGTGCTTGATTCAAACCTTACTTATCCAGTTGCACAACTTCGTTTCAGTTGGATTACAATTCCCATCCACTTTCACATGTAAAATAAGGTTTAGACCGAGTTCAAGAGGGGAGGTGAATTGAACTTTCAAAATTTTTTCGCAAATCTGATTTGTTCTTGAAATAGAGAATGAAAATTCTTAATTCAATAAATCAACTCGTGTAATTCTGGACTGTCTAGTAAACAATCAATTGTGCACAGCGGAAATTATTAAAGATAAATCCAGAAAACAGTTTCAGTATAGAAATGTGTTAATCCAGATTCAAAATGATTAAACACAATCCAGTAGATTAAAAATAATCCAGAAACACTGTTGATTCAAATATATGTAAACAGATTCAGTGATCAGTTTTTAATCCAGTCAATTTAAATGATAACAGCAGTTGAATAAAAGAAATCAAGAAGAGTAGGGAGAAAAGCAAGAGCACAGAATTTTTATACTGGTTCACCCTTCCTCAAGGGCTACGTCCAGTCCTTTGCAAACTAGCAAAGATTTCCACTAAAAAGATCACAAGATCAGTTTACAACCTTTGCTCCCAACAAGTTACAAACTGTTCCCAGCAGTAAACCCACACCTCACTGAACCCCTCAGCTAGTGTGTAACCAATGCAGAAACCCACTGCACCACAACACTTGCAGTCTGCAAGCAACATTGCTCCCCGCAGCACTCACCCTCTACTGAACCCCTCAGCAGATGTGAGACCAGTGCAGAAACCCACTACACCAACTCAATTACAAACCCAGTAATTGAAAACAGCAAACAGATTATAAAACAACAAGATCAGAAATGATCACACAGTACTTCTACACAAAACAGATTACAAAGAATGAAGATCAGGTGTAGAAGACTTAGCTTTGGTCCAGAACCAAAGTCGCAAGAACCTCACTCAAGGATGCTTAAAGATTCACGTTCTTGGAGGTTTCTTGATTTGAAAAGCTTTGCCAAAGAATGATCGCACAAAAGGGGTGTTATATCTCACTTAGAAAGTCTCAGAGAATGCTTTTCGAAAATCTTAGATATCTAAATGATAGTGCCCATTCCTTTAAATACCCAAATCAATTTTAAAAACAGCTTAGCTGTCACGGTTCAATTAATTGAACAAACCATTCAATCGATTGAATTGACCGTTAGTTGACCCAGTCAAAGATTCTCCAATATCACGAATCATGTCTTCCATGCAATTAATATAAATTAGAATATTGACATTAAGTTGTCAATACATATGATAGGTCAAGAAATTCACCATGCCAACTCAATATTGTATAGCTTTTCAAGAAACCATCACAAAGAACATGCTCTCATATCAACTCAATATCTAGTCTTTTTCCATTCAAACAATTCACACACGGACAATAATATTTGTTATTTACTCTTGCTCCATTCCTCTTAGCAAATTGTAGAAACTCTTCAACACCTTTCTCATACACATCACTTATTCGACTTACATTTATCCAACTTCGATCCATGACTACATATACTAAAAAAAAATTCATGAATATGTATATCAAACAATACACAAATTGTCGAGGATCGAACATCCTCAGACCCAATACCAACACGTGCTGAAGATACACTACAAGAAAATGATAAAATATCAGCGGATCATTATCGATGAAATTTTATTCTTTGGTAAAATATCATTACCGACGGATTTTGTTAGCACCAATGCTAAGCATGTGATTTGATGAAGTCAATAAAGACCATAACTTGTTGAAGTTCAGATGGATTGGATCTGGACTATGTTAGATCAATGCCTATCACGTGAGTTGATGAAGATTGTCTCATGAAGAATCTGTTGGAACCAACCTGGACCAGAATTCTTCAAGTAAAGACTTTGAGCCAACATGAAGATGGTTGGGTGATTCGGTCTTGGTCCTTAGTTGGGTTTGTGTGTTGGTGTTGGCTTAGTCCTTAATCATTAGTTACATGGTTCATCATTCCTGGGGTGCTAAGAGATTCACAAATATTTTTATTAAAACTAGTTTTAAGAAAAATAGCCCAAACTGATTTTTGATGAAAAAGATTTTTCAATCAATTGAATTTTTAAAACAATCAATTGAATGTGACAATTATTTCTGTTACTACTGGAATCTTTGACTGGATCAGCTAACGGTCAATTCAATCGATTGAATGATTTGTTCAATTAATTGAACCAGTGATAGTTAAGCTGTTTTAAAACTGATTTGGCTATATAAAGGAATTGTCACTATCATTTTCAGATAACTAAGATATTTGAAAAGCATTCCTTGAGAGATTCTAAAGTGTGAAATAGCGCCCTGTTTGTGTGATCATCTTTTACAAAGCTTTTCAAAACAAGAAACCTCCAAGAATGTGTATCTTTAAGTATCTTTGAGTGAGGTTCTTGCGACTTTAGTTCTGGACCAAAGCTAAGTCTTCTACACCTAATTTGTAGTTATTGTAATTTGTCCTGTGTAGAATTACTATGTGATCAATTGTTGATCTTATTGTTCTTGTAATCTGTTTACTGTTTTCAATTACTGGGTTTGTAATTGAGTTGGTGCAGTGGGTTTCTGGACTGGTCTCACATCTACTGAGGGGTTCAGTAGAGTGTGAGTGTTGCGGGGAGTAGTGTTTGCTTACGGGTTGCAAGTGTTTTGGTGCAGTGGGTTTCTATACTGGTTTCACACTAGCTGAAGGGTTCAGTGAGGTGTGAGTGATGCGGGGAGCAGTGTGTACTGTGGGAAGCAGTGATAACTTGCTAGGACCAAGGGTTGTAAACTGATCTTGTGATCTTTTTAGTGGAAATCTTTGCTAGTTTGCAAAGGACTGCACGTAGCCCTTGAGGAAGGGTGAACCAGGATAAATCTTTGTGTTCTTGATTTCCTCTTCCCTCTTCTTGATCATTTTATTATCTTCTTGCATTCGCCTAATAAACTGATCACTGAATCTTGATATTAACTAAGAATTTCTGGGTATATGTTTGCGTTCTGAATCTGTTTAAATATATCTAAATCAACTGTGTTTCTGGGTTATTTCTAATCTACTGGATTGTGGTTAATCATCTTGATTCTGGATTAACATATCTCTATACTGAAAACTGTTTTCTGGGTTTATCTCTAACAATTTCCGTTGTGCATAATTGATTATTTACTGGACAGTCCAGAATTACACAAGTTGATTGATTGAATTAAGAATTTTCATTCTCTATTTCAAGAACAATTCATATTTGCGAAGAGATTTTGAAAGTTCAATTCACCCCCTCTTGAACTCGCTCTGAACCTTATTTTACAGATTTTACCGATAGATACTATCTGTCATTAATTATCGACAAATTTACCGACAGATTTTACCAATGGATACTATCAGTCATTAATTACTCACAGATTTACCGACGGATTTATCAACGGATTTATCGATGGAGTTAACTTCGTCTGTAATTAATACTTGTTGATTTCTATAATATAATTAATATCTTTTAATTTATCGACAAATTTACTGACGAATTTATCCGTCGGTAATTACCAACAGATTCAAAAAATCTATTGGTAAATTTACCTACAACCAATTTACCAACTAATTTTAAGTGTTTTGGAGGGATTTGCCTCGTCGGTAATTTTGGTTTTTTTTGGTAGTGATATACATCCAAGCATACACAACAACCATTTCAATACATAAAGTGTTACAAGCATACAGAGAGCTATCCAAATAGTCTAAACAGTCCAAACATTTAAAAATATAGAAAACATACCTCTTGTACACGAAGGTGACATGCGTGGAGAAGTGTAAATGCTAAAAACACAAACAAACCAAAATAAACTCACCAAAACACAACCTACCAAACCCGTAAAAGAACGAATGAAACCACAATCACAATATAGCAAATGAGAATCTAGAGTGAAAATGGAACCTACCAAAACGCAAAGATTAAAACCAAACAACACCAATGCAAGACGAACATGATGGAGCCATAATTAACACTACAAAACGCAGACAACAAAACCCAACAAATAGAAAAAAAAAAAGCACAATGACAGTGACAAAAATATCAATAGTGAAACAAAAATACAAATGAAACAAAAATGTAAACGGTACCAAAGCAAGAACGAACTCCAATGAGCAAATGTGAAGAGTGAATCAAAGTTTTGGAGTGAAATGGGGCAAGCAATGGCAACGACAAGGCCCAGAGCAGAAAGGGCGACGAGATGAAAGAGAACGAACAACGAAAGCGTAAAAGAAAAATTGCATGAGGATGGTTAAAACAGGCGATACTACGACGGTTGGGTAGTATCCACCAACTACAACGGTTGAGAGGGATACTATGGCGGTTGGCCCTCACAATTGCCGTAGTATCCCTTTTGTTTTAAAAAAATATGTTTTACTCCCTCAAAGAGATACTACGAAAGTCCTCTTTGTCAACCGCTATAGTATCCCCTCTTTTTTCAAAAAGTTTGAAACTTTAAACACTCCCTTGAAGAGATACTACGACGGTTGCCTCTTACAACCGTCGTAGTATCCCTCCTGTTTAAACAATTCAATTTAAAAATTTAACATGCGCCCCTCTAGGGATCTACTACGACAGTTATAGGTGCAACCGTCGTAATATAGTTTAACCTAATTTCAAAAATGCCACCACATTTTGTTTAACGCGGTTCCGTTTTAATCATTATTTTATCCTGATGTAGAATGTGGATTTTCTACTAGTGTGACTTTGATTTAAACTGTGTTGTGAAAGGTTTTCTAAAATGTTTTACTATTTTTAATTAAAAACTGCTTCTGTTTAGGAATTTTAATTAGTTAAAATATAGTTTTAGCTAACTGTTTGTTTTGTTGAAGTTGGTAAAATTTTTCTAAGTGTTGGAAAGGAAATTCAGTCAGTTGTTTTGGTATTTTAGCTAATTGGTTTTACTTGTTGCACACATTTATTGAATTTAGCTTGCTATTTTGCATTTTTAATTGACTATTTTTTGCTTATATTGATTGGTGATCATTGTTCATTAAAAGTACTCATTCTTTCTCTTTTGAAAATCAAAAAATGATTAATAGTTCAATTCACCACCTCTTGAACTTCATCCAACATATTTTTCAACAATGGGTATCTAGAGCGGGTTCTTCAAAGTTACAGAAGTTGTTCCAAAATGGCTGAAAACAAACTTCCGTTTGTTAAGGGTGCCTCAATCAATAGGCCACCAATGTTTTGTGGATATAACTATCAATTCTGGAAAGTAAGAATGAGAACTTTTATTGAATCGATTGATCTAGGTGCATGGGATGCTATTACAAAAGGACCTTTTGTCCCTTAAGTTTTTGTTGATAAACCTTGGTATGAGTGGATTGATGTTGATAGTAAGAAAGCTTAATATGATAACATTGCCTAAAACATAATAACCTCATCGTTTAATCTTGATGAATTTTTCAGGGTCTCACATTGTACATCAGCTAAAGAGATGTGAGGAACCTTAGAAGTCACGCATGAGGGAACGAGCGACGTCAAAGGAGCAAGAAAGAAAGAACTAATATAAGAATATGAGCTATTTGGGATGAAGCCAGGGAAAACGATTAAGATTATGAAGTGCTTGGATAGAAGTTGGCAACCAAGGGTCACAACCATTTCAAAAACAAGAGACCTTACCACCCTGACTACTGCAACATTATTCGGGAAGCTCAGAAAATACGAGTTAGAAATGAATAGACTGAATGAGCAAAAGCATGGTGAGAGAAAGCAAAAGAGAATAGCATTCAAGTTTCCAGTTCAGAAAAAAAAAAGTAGAAATGATGAGTGTTCCAGCAGCTGTAGTGAGACTGAGACCCTGACATTACTGACCCAGAAATCAGCAAATTCTTGAAGAAAAAGGGAAAGGACAAAAGTCAACCATCAAAGAGGTATAATAATAAAAAATTTGATAACTCGTCTAATTTTACTTGCTTTGGTTGTGGCAATCAGGGTCCACTACTAGAAAACAGCTGAATAGTGACTGAAATTAGTGACCAAAAAATTCGGTCACAGATAGTTACCGATTCAGTACCCAAAAAAATTTGGTCACTGGTAGTGGCAGAAAAATTCAGTCACACATTTGGTCACAAATTCGGTCACAGATTTGGTCACAAATTCTGTCACAGATTCGATCACTAATTTCGATCATTGATTCGGTCACTGATTCGGTCACTAAACATAATAATAATAATAATAGTAATAATAATAAATAATAACAATACTACTACTACTAATAATAATAATAGTAATAATAATAAATAATAACAATACTACTACTACTAATAATAATAATAGCAATAATAATAATTTTTTTGGTGTTGATTCATTTGTTAATGAAAAAGAATGTTGATTCATTTTTGAATGAAAAAGAAAGTAAAATTGTGGTAACCTTAAAGAGCTTTCCGAGGATCGAATGTGGTACCTCTCTCGCACCTAAAGCGAGAATCATACCACTAGACCAAATGCTCACCACTGTAAAGTATAATTAAAGTAAATAATTTTACTTTTATCTTTGAAGTATTTTGCTTAGACTTTGCTTTTTGGTATTTTGAACGGACACTAGCCTTTTTTCAATTTAGAAAGGGTATCTTTTTTCTAAGGTTTAGAACACCAAAAGCAGTGGTAATCCCTCACGACATAAGATTGAAAGATCCAAACCTTCCTTTTTGGAGCGAAAACAAACGTGGCTAAAGCATATAAACAAACGTTGGTGTTGCCTGTCCTTTGGGTTGCTGGCACTGCTGATAAAATCTTATTGTTTACAACTTGCAAAATCTTCCGGTAATACTTTCAGTCTAATCGTATTTTGTATTATTAGTGTACCTTTTTGTTTCATTATTAGTGTTACCATCGATAGCCCCTTCACCATCTAGAAGGATTGTTTGGGTAGTCCAGACAAGGTGAAACATAGGGTTTTCATTGGTCACTGCAGCTGCATCATCTCCAAGCAAAGATTGCTTAGAGAAGTCAACACTTCTTTTATATTAGAAATTTGGAAGCCTTTAATGAGAGTTATGAGAACAGTAAGGCTTCGAGGTGTTGAGTTGGTTTTGAAGGTACGAAGACGGTTGAAGAAGATGGATTGAACTTCTATCGTCAAAGAAAAAAAACTACCACACATTTATCTTTTTTTTTAGCTTGGATTTAGGTTAGAATTTATTGTACATGAACAAATATTGACATTTATTTTAATTTTAGAAAAATAATATTTATCTTTACTTGATGAGAACAAATGTATTATTATACCATCCAAATTATTAATATGACGAGACAATATAAAAATAACCATTCTTAAGACACGAGGGAAGCTAGTTATCAAAGTATGTGTCATAACCAAAGTTTGCAAATTATTGGTGGCGAAGGTTTCACAAAGGACATGACTAACTTAGCTCAAAAAGTGGCACAGTGTTTTCCTTTTCAAATAGTGCGATAAATCATTTCCAGTTTTTTATTACGAGGTTATTAATTGAATTTATATTATATTCAATTTAATATCTTAAAGATATTAGATTATGGATTTAGTTATTTATTGTTTAATTTACTTATTTTGTAATCTATGTAAAACTTTTTATTCATATTTTGACTTGAACAGTTATGGAAACAAAAAATTTGATAGAAAAGAAATGTCAGTCCTACATGAGGAATTGTGAGCTTTATTTAGTGAATTTTTCAATATGTTTGCACCTCGCATTTCAAAGATCCTTCTTGCCAACCTATGGTCAAGTGGAGAAAGAGTATATTTTCTCTATAACAAAATAAAACAAGTTAGAACTATACCAAAACCAAGAATTTACAATTAAATTTAAGGTTAAAAACTAATATATATATATATATATATATATA
>Ga0209700_107951_pt1 | contig 14260 bp, 10 predicted proteins | sample SiratroredBW_FD_187528 | JGI IMG/M metagenome (GOLD analysis project Ga0209700, IMG submission 187528) | Root nodule microbial communities of legume samples collected from California, USA - Siratro red BW (SPAdes) (version 2) | ecosystem: Host-associated > Plants > Roots > Nodule | place: USA... | reverse complement strand
ATAATAACAATAACAATAATAATAATAATAATAATAATTATAATAATAATAATAATAATAATAATAATAGTAATAGTAATAGTAATCATAATAATAATAAGAATAATAAAAATAGTAATTATAATAATAATAATAATAATAATAATAATAATAATAATAATAAAAACAAGAAGAAGAATAATAATAATAATATTAATAGTAATTGTAATTGTAATTGTAATAATAAGTATAAAAATAATTGTAACATGACAGAAAAGTTGTTTTGGTCTGATGGCTGTAGGTTCACCCAGGACTAGGTGAGAGGTCAAAATGATTAATGGTGGGCAATAAAATTGTAACTAAAAATAAGATAAATAATAATATGAATAATAGATGTTAAAATAATTTTTTTAATAAAAGTAATATTCAAATTTTTTAAAATTTTTTTTAAATCGGTCACAAAATCAGTCACAGAATCGATCACTATGCATCAGCGACCAGCAAAATAGCGACTGAAACATTTGGTCACTAAATCGGTCACTGTTTTAATCAGTGACCGATTTTGGTTATTTAGTGACCGATTTTTTAGTCACTATTAATGATTTTTCTAGTAGTGAAATCTCATAAACACAAACCAAATATACACACATAACTAAGAAAATGATATAAAATATTATAATGAGATCAACTCATTTGTTAATAGTGCATCCAGCAACCAACTTAAGTTTACAAGATCAATCACTTTGACAATACTTATAAAACTTTAGTTCATCTAATACAAATAATTGAAATTAAAATGAAAATTAAAGGGATCTTCGTTAGTTATATCTCCTTCATGAAGCACATCAACAAAAACATTATCTTCCTCTAAAGTTGGGATGACAAGAACATCATCATCTTCCACACCACCTTGGACTTGACCTTCAACCAAGTGTTCATCATCTCTATTTGAATTTGGATTATCATTTAAATTTATATTTTCATTGTCTTCCCCTCCTTCAACATTTTCCATAATCCATTCATCATCTGATGAAATATTGTCAAATTCAAACTCCTAAAGTGACCTTATTCCACCTTCTTTCTTCTCAGTCAATTTTGAATTAACCATGACATAAACAACATCATTCATAGTTTCTTGTTTCAAACGATTTCTCCTTTTTGTGTGGATCTAATAAATACAAATACAAACATACATATAAGTAATTACTAATTTAGTATACTCTAAGTGTAATTTCACAATTTATAAGTTCTTAACATCTCAAATGCGCTCCAGTTACGTTCACATCCAGAAGAACTACATGTCAAACTAAGTACACGAATAGCAAACCTTTGAAGCTCTGGATGTTCATCTCCATAAGAGTCTCACCAAGCTGTTGGAGTCTTTTTTTTCCAATCGCCTTAATAGCCAAGGGGTTACCAAGCAATTTTTCTTGGTTCTTGAAATCTTCTAGCTATAAATCAATCCAGTGTTTCTCTTCTGGGTTAGCCACCATCCTTTGTATGCATTCCAATAAGCCAATTTTAACTTTGGTGTCAACTTTAAAATCGGGGGAATAATGAAATTTAGGATTCAGAAAATAGGCCGCAACATTCAAAGGCCTATGGAGCTGGTTGTTCCACCTTTCATAAATAATATTCCACAAATCTTCATAACTAAAAAAAAAAAAAAAGAATTAATGTTCTCAAATTACTAAGGAGTCAAATCTAAAGATAAAATGAAATTTCAATTAGGAGATTAGTAAATTATTTACCTTTTCTTATCACCATTAAACTCTTTTTGTATCTTTTCTTTAGCCTTTTCCTTGTAGATGAAACTCATGGCTGGTTGATCATCAGAATCTACCATTCTAAGCACTTGCATTATAGGAAATGCACCCTTCAAACATGTGACAGTACTCTTCCAAAATTCTTTATCCAAAACCACCTCTTCAACTGAACTTCCATCCCTTGTCCTTGCAAAATGAGTATCCTTCCACTCATCACTAGTAAACATTCTAATCAAAGGGCCCCTGTGTTCTAAAAGACAACCTAATGTTAAGTAAGAGGTGGCAAAACGAGTTAAACCTGGCCTCAACAAGTCTCTCCCCTTTGTGAAGTGATGTAGCAAAGAAATTAAAGATGTCCTAGAATAAATATAAGTAGTAATTTTTCTACCTTTTGGAATAGTATTTTGATGAACAGGTACCTTCTTTTCAAAATCTTCTAACATTAAGTCAATGCAATGTGCTGCACATGGAGTCCAATAGAGTGTTTTCCTTTTCTTCATTAACAACTCACTGGCTGCTTTATAATTGACAGCATTGTCTGTTGCAATTTGGACAACATTTTCCTCACCGATTTCTTCAACGATGTCATCCAACATCTTACAAATTTTATTAGTTGTTTTTGAGATAGCAGAGGGATCAATAGATTTCAAAAGAATAGTTCCCTTTGGACTATTAACTAAGAAGTTCAATATAGTTCTTCTTCTCTTATCAGTCCACCCATCAGTCATTATCATGCAACCTGTTTTCTTCCATGCAGTCCTATGAACTTCCAAAGCATCTTTTGTTGCTTGAACTTCTTCCTTTAAGTAGTTTACTCTTATCTCATGGTATGAAGGTGGCTTAAATCCTGGGCCATAATTTGCAATAGACTCAACCATCCTCTTAAATGATCTGCTTCTTGACACATTAAATGGTATCCCATTATCATAAAAATGCCTTGCCACATCCCTACAAACACTCTCTCTTTCATCCTTCTTAAATAGTTGATTAATTGTGGTCTGTGAACTGGTTGCCCTCTTCTTAAAAATAATTTTATCCTCTTCTTCAATCCTATTTCTTTTTTCAATTTCTATAACATCATCCTCAGTATCAAGCCTTGTTTTTTTCATTAATTTTTGTTGCAAGCCCACAACAACTTCAAACATTTCTCTTTTTACTTCATACGTAACACTTTTGCAGGCAACTACATCCTTTTGAGTTCTTGCCAAGTGGTGTTTCAACCTGTAAACCCTTCCTGTTATAGTCTTCTGGCAAAATTTGCATTGAATCTTTCTTGGATCACCATCAATACATATTCCATGTTTCCAAGCCACGTTTGTTCTACTACCTGGAGCATTCTTTACCACCTTTTTAGTGTGAGCACTTTGTGAGAAGGAACCCTTTTCAGCAGCAACATCATTAGAGGGAGGATTAGAAGCTCCTGAAGCCATTATGTAATATTCTTCTGCAGTTTATTTTGTAAAATAAATATAAGTACATAAAAAAAGAGACATAGCTGAATAAAAGAAATAAAAGTGAAAGAGATAGAAACAAAACCGTCAGTTTTGTGAGTCTTAGTTTGAGAGTGAAGTGGTGTCCCGCCTATAAGAAGATACAGAAACAAAACTATCAGTTTTTGTGAGTTTGAGAGTAAAGTGGTGTCCTACAAACAAGAAGATACAACTATGCGAATGTAAAAGAGAAGTTTCATTTGCCTTAATTAAATTAAATTAATTTATTTTATTTTATTTGAATGTGAAATAGACCCAATCAGGAAGGAGGAGTGAGCGTGCAGGTAAAGTAAAAGACTCTTCAATTAAAATGTTATTGGAAAATGGAAAAGAGTAAATGTGAAGTGTAGTAATAGAAAAGAGACTCTTCATTATTTCCATTTTATTTTAATTACATTAATTCTAATTGTATGAATTGGGTGGTGATACGACACATGTAACAAAGTCAGAATTTAATTACATTAATTTTAAATAAAATTAGGTTTGGATTAACTCAGGAAGGTGAAGAGTTTGATACTGGAAAAAATCGTGATCACACGTTTTTGCGATTTTGTTCGACGATCCGTACGATCTTGCTATTTAACGATCTTGAGTGGAATTTGAATCGTATTAAGCATGTAAGATTGTAAAATCTTACAATTTACGAGTAAACTCTCGATTTTAACTACCATGGCACCAAGTAAATGTGAAAAAAAAATATATTAATTAATATATTGATATATAGTTATATTTATTAATTTAATTTAATAAATTAAAATTTGAAGTATAATTATATTATTTTTTAAATATAGAAATACATAATTTGATATAATAGAAAACGATAAAAATAGATAAAGATTATTGAATGAAATTATCGTAATATGTTAATATCATTCAAATCTTTGTATAGAGTATTCACTAAAATCTATCAATATCTAGAGGATACATTTCTCTAATATATAGATGAATATTTGTGTTTATCATGAATGTTAATAAATAAGATTTATATTTTTTATATATATCTTATTATAAACTAACATCTTTCTCTTATTTTCTTTTTCAAATATGTTATCTACTATTAAGATATACACAAAGATAATTATTTGCAATTAATATATACATGATAATTAATTTGGTTATAACCAACAGAATGACAGTAACAAACTTATCTTTAAACACTAATAGTAAAAAGAATAATTTTTACACAAACATTACAAGTTATACTAAGTATTTACACAGCCATTATATAAGTCTATGAATACACTAGAAAGTTGTTACAATATATTACAAGTTAGACAAACATAATATAAGTCATACAATATACTATACATTATACTATAATTACTACAAGTTTATTCTATGTTTTCATTTCTCTTTTCAATAAAGTAAGTTGTCTATTCTTTCCGAATATGTTCTATGTACTTGTGTTCAATTGGGTATGGATCTATGAAAACCTGAATTAGCATAACCGTGTTAGTAGTTATCACCATATGAAACTCATCATAATGTTATCTAATTTGAACACTTTCATACATACTCCCAAGAGTCGGTAATATGGGCTTGGACTATGGTCTTCATTCAATGCATCACATAGTATCCACATTCCAACCTCCTTTTTGTTTGTTATACTACAATTTCATCAAATTTAAATCATTAAACAAGTCCACAACGAATTTAATAGGTTCAATTAAGAATAAAAATACCTTAGGCTGCACCCAATGTAGGGTATGGGATGTGGGTAGAGATCTACCGCCAAGTACATTAATAACATTAATTGCAGTAAAATCAAAGATGATTAGTAATAACTTGTATATTATACAAACAAGATCAAAATTTTATAAGGTAAATTAAATCATACACTTGTACCACTTGTTTAAACTCATTAGTTGGCTTTTTATGCAATGAACAGAACCAGACCACATTATTTTCCAAAAGACAAACAACCATTAGTTGTCAATGGCTCCTAAAATAATGAATCCATTATTCATGTTCTCTAAATTACTTAAAATAAAAAATATAAAGATTAGTAACTTACGATTGAATAATTAGGACTAAGTAAATGCTCTTTCTGTATTCTCCAATTCATCTCTGTATATAATTTTGGCATTCCAAATTTTTATTTTTGGACATTTGTATACTTTGTGGCTCAAGGAATCCATAGATATCAGAATTTCTTGAGTTATAAACTAATTTATTTATGTACCTGCATTGTTAATATCATGGATATCAGTAAAAACATATTAAGAAATGTAAAAGTGTGTAACTCTAAAGTATACTTACTTCATCCATAACTGAATGACTGTAATGTTTAACATTTGGGATCCCATAGCGATTTTCATTATACCATTCATGTATACGTACAATTGCATACCACCATTGTTGACACCAAATATTGTATGATCCCACATAATTGGACAAGGTGAATCATACATGATGTGGAAAAGCCTAAACAATGAATAAATTGGATTCACATCTATCAGGAGTTGTTGGGGGTGGCTGGGGCTTAGAACTTGGTGATTTCTGTTTACTCTCACCGTCCTGTAACAAAAAATAACAAAACTAAATATATTAATTTAAACAAAATTAAGTGTTAATTTAAATAACATAAAGAGAAATGATGACAATCATACCTTATGTTTTTTAAAAATGACCTTTAGGAGATGTGTAGGCCATGCAATAAATGTACCGAGTGCTTGTCTCACAAATCTAACCTCTGACGTGGGCTCTGACACCTCGGCATCTGCATCTTTAACTTTTCCGATGACCATTCTACTGAAACCTTCTCTAAGTGACACTATGTGGATCTTCAAACCTGTAGCATATACTCTCCCAATCGCTACCAAACGAGGATGATCTCTAGTAAACAACTTACAAATATATGAAATATCAGTTTGTAGCTTCTCTTCGTCCTCGTCCTCGTCGTCATCAGCACAACAATCCTTTATGCTAACTCTACCACGTGTTCGTAGTGCTTCATCTAGCTGCATAGGATTGTGATATTGTGTTATGTCCATGGATGAAACAATCTGCTCCGTTTCTCATCTAATTTCTTCTCTCATTTCTCATCTTAGTTCTTCTCTCATCTTAGCTAGGTGGTCTTGTGTGGCTGGTGTCGCAGATGAGGAAGACCGAGAAGTTGATCCAAAAAATTATCTTACCCCTACACCAAACCCAGCAGTGCGGACACGACTAGGGTGTTCTGGAATGCCAATAACTTTCGTTAGTATATCTTATTTTCCTTGACTCACAAAACTTCCCTGTGAGCTCTGTTGCACCAGGTCATCCTACGAAAAATAATACAATAAAAGTCATCAATTAAATACTACAAATGAAAACATTACTTGGTACTCAATTTATTGACATTAACTCACAATTCGATGGACAATCTCTTCAGACTTTGAAGATGTCATAGCCAATTTCCATTTCTCATGTCAACTAGGAGGGGATGGAGGAGAAAAAACATCTTCTGAAGTTGAAGAATCATGTAATGATTTGATCTTTTCTTTCATTATATTCCTTTCTAATAAATCATAACCCCCGTAGACAATCAGTGGGGGCTGAGATTCTTATGTGGAATGTCTTGTGTTTTCTTCCTCTTCTTTTACAATATACAAAAATGACCTTTGTCACATTCATATTATTTAATTAACTGGGCCTGGATAAAAAAGACAAACCTGCCAAGAGGGATCCTCTCTAATTTGGACAAATTATCTCCAAGTCTCTTCATCAATTTCATATTTTTCACAAGGCGACTTTCCTTTGTGTTTTCCATATACGTATGTAGTGGTCAAGGTGGCCTTCAATGACCTCCATTTTGCCCTAATGGATGACATAATCTTCTTCATAATGAAGATGGAGATTTCAAATTCAAAGCTTGTCTGCAAAATTAAATAAATAAGTCATCAAGCAATTAACAAAAGAATTCATCATCAGTAATTATAATAACCTATAAATTTGTTACTTACACAAAGGTCCTGCCAAATCAGATATTTTTCTTCTTCAGTCACATGATCCCAGTCAGGTACCAAGATAGATACTTTTTATCGTGCATAGACACCACAATAATTGCCAAACTTGGCAAAATTTGGGTTGAATCCCTACCACTTTGAGGATCTATATCAACTAGGATTTTGATACCACTAAGACGATTAATGGCAATAGCTTTCAAGCGTGTAGTTTCTCTAGTCTTCTTTGAAGAATCAGTCATGACCTAAAATTGAAAAAAAAACATGCTTAATATATAACATCAACAATAACATCAAATGTTAAAATTAAATCATATAAAAAAATAAACATTACTTATTTTTGTATTATGGAAGTGTTGCAATGTTTTTCCATATTCCTTCATTACGATCTGTTCGTGTAGCATGTACTTCATCAACATCATTTTCCTCATTCATAGGAGGTAATTGTCTTGAGAATGACGAATTATTAGCATATTGGACTATTGAGTCATCATGGTTATCGACATCAGGTTCATTTCTCCCTTGGATGACAACTGACCACCTCTCATTTGAAGGATCTTTAACATAAAAAACTTGTTTTACTTGGTAAGCCATGATAAAAGGATCTTCCTTATAACCTATCTTTATGAGATCAACTAATGTAAAACTCAAGTCAACAACATGCACTCCTATGTTACTATCAACCCATTTACATATAAATACCAGAACTCTAAATTTCACACAGTCAACTTCCCAGATTTCTTCAATTACTCCATAGTGACTTATTGTAGCCATGACAAGATTGTTATCTTTTGAACTAGCAAAGTGCATTGACTCTGCCTCAAGGGTGACACCACTATTCTGCATTGTACTTTTTTGGTCCTTAGTGTTTGTGTAAAAAGAGAACTTATTAATATCATATCCAGACCATGTTATGACATCAACGTTAGGTCTTGTGCTAACCATTTCAAATCTTCAACATCACGAGTTCTATCACCAATTTTCTCTTTAAACCATTTCAAAAACATCTTGTTATGTACATTCAACAACCACTTCTCATTTGCCTGTGGATTTATTGACTTCAACAACATTTTGTGTTCATCTAAGAAAGGAAGAACATCATTAGTATTGTTCAAAATATACAAGTGTGCTTGGAGTACCCGTTGTTGATCTTTTCGAATTACCCTCACACCTCTAACATCATCCTAGTGTACAAACAAATATAAAGCACCAGTAAAGTAAGTTAATTAAATAGAAGCATTGAGAATTTGACAAAAGAAATGGACGAACCTGAAAAGTAGAGACAATGGCAGCAACACCACGATACAATGGCAGTAGACTTGAGAAGCGTGTGGACGACTATGGCAGATACCTGAAAATAGAGAATGAAGTTAAACAGAGAAAATTGAATAAATGCAGACAAAGAGAGAGAGCCCTGAGTGGTGGTGGGGGTGGCGGCGGAAGCAGAAGATAGTGGACTTCTTAGTGGTGGTGGGGGTGGTGACGGAAGCAAAAGACAAAGATACGTGGTGGTGGGTTGGTGACATAAGAAGAAGAAAAGAAGCGTCTTAGGGGTGGGGGTGGCAGCAGAAGCAGGAGAGAAAAAGAAGAAGAGATGGCACTGCACGACGGCAAGGCTGCTCGAGAGAGGGAAGAAGACGAAAGCGAGAGAGGAAGGAAGAGGTAAACGCGTAAAACACCCCTAAAACAAGGGATACGAGCGCGGTTGTTAGTGGGAACCACGCTCGTATCCCACATACCATCACGGTTGTTTAAACAGCCGCAATGGTATCTCCTTGCAAAATAATTTAAAAATTATTTTGCAGATACCATCACGGTTGTTTAAACAACCGCGATTGTATCTCCCTACAATTTCAATTTTAAATATTTGTGTGTCTTACCATCGCAGTTCTCGGTCCAACCGTAGTGGTATATGCTGCAACGTTAATACAATTGCGGTTGTTGTGCACAACCGCGGTGGTATGGTTGCACTTAATTTCAAAAATGGCACCGTGTTATTTTTAATTGCGGTTCTTTTTTAACCGTGATGATATCCTGCAGTGGAATGTGTTTTTTCTACTAGTGAAAGTTTTAAGATAAATTCAAAAACTTATATATTTATTATCTGGGGAGTACTCACTTAATGATTCTCATTAGGTACTCATATACTTGTACTAAAAATCTCTCTATTTGAAAATCTTCTATACGAAGATCTCTACTTGATCTTTCTCAATAGCTCAGTGGTCATTTTTCAAATCTTGAAGCCCTACTTGTTTCTACTTCGGACAATTCACGCTTTTTCTCTGTAAGAACATTCATTAATTTTATTTAAATTGACTTTTATTGGAGAAATTTTTCTAATATAAGTGTTCAAGCTAACTAAATTTCGTTGTTCTCTATATTTATGCATTTATATATAAATATATCTTATTTAGAACATGGTCTTAGATTTTAGTATCTTAAATTTAAAATTATTAATTTTTTTAAGACAAAATATTTATTATGTGATTTCATGTTTTTTAAATATGTATTTTCGTTTGCACTTTAACACATTTAATTGTAGAATTTCTCTTATTGTTAATATATTTCTTTAATGGGTATGGGATTAGATAAAAGTTGGATGCAAATAATTGATATAACAAAACCTTTATATAAAAAAGGAGTTATAGACTTTATTGAATTTGCATTTACAGATCTTGAGGCAGGAAAGTTAATACGAGGTCCTTGCAAAAAGTGAAACAATAATCTATTTCAATCTAAAAGAATCATATATGAGCACTTGATCACAATTGTCATAAAAAGAGATTATATTATATTGGATCTTTATGGAGAAGTAGCGAAGGAATAATATAAAGATGATGACAAGAAAAATTATAGTGATGAGATTCAAAGTATGTTACATGATATTGAGAGTGTTATTAATGTTGAAGACACAAAAGAAAGTTATTAAACAAGGTATACAACAAGTTCAAAGTATAATACGATGAATGAAAAATATCTAAGTTTTATAAACTACTAAAGAATGTTGAACAATAATTATATCCTTGTTGTTGAAACTTCTCCAAGTTACCATTTATCGTTCAATTATTGAATATTAAATGTCTTTTTGGTTTAAGCGCAAAAGTAATTGATGTCATACTTACTTTGTTAACAAAAGCATTTCCATTAGAAAATAAAGTTCCTGAATCGTACTTCGAGGCTCGAAAAATTATTCGTGAGCTTGGACATGATTACACCAAAATAGATGCTTGTATCAATGACTGCATTCTTTATCGAGGTGACTATTTGAAATCAACTTCTTATCTAACCTGTAAATTTCCCCAATATAAAGATCCACATAAAAAGTTACCTCCTAAAGTTATACGCTATATAATTTTTATTTCCATCCATATATATCTATATAATTATTATTTGCTTTTATATTTATATATATAAAGAGTAGTATAGATAATTTAAATTTTACATGTTAAATTCAAATAATAAATTTAAATTTGAATGAATATATTTATTTATTAATACCGTAACAAAAAAAAGTATACAGTTATAAATAGATGGATAAAAATATCAATCTAATTGTGTTTTTACCAAAAGTTTATGGGTTCAAATCTAAAGTAGGACAAATTTAATATTTTTTTAATATTATTATATAATATTTAATGTTATATGATCATTATTAATTTATACACATTAAATAAAGTTTTATTAACTATATTCATATTAAAATAAAAATAAGTTTATCATATGATATTTTATATTAATAAATAATTATTTGTGACTTGTATATTTTGTCATTTTTAATATTTTTTTGAAAAATTAAAAAAAATAATCATAACTAATATACAAAATAATAATAAATTTAATATCTTGTATTATTATAAAAAATAGTGACATATAAAAAGAAAATCATAAATTTAAATAAATTTGTAACATAAATATTATTGTAATTTTAAAGTGGCATAGTAAAAATAAAGTTGTTGCGTTAAAAAAAATCACAAGTTTAAATTTAAAGTAAAATAAATTTAATATTTCTTAATAATTACTAGTAATATAATAATAATAATAATAATAATAATAATTAATATTATATATTTATTATTAATTTATAAACACTTAACAAAGTTTTATTAATTATATTCATGTCAAAATAAAATTAATTTTATTATATAATATTTTATATTAATGAATAATTATTTGTGAATCTATATTTTGTTATTTTTAATGAATTGTTTGGGATTAATTAAAAAATGTCACAAAGAATATATCGATAGTCACAAGTTTTATATTTATTACTATTAATTACATTATCATCACAAAATGGAAAAAAAAATGTTGATTTGAGAACAAAAAATCATAAATTTAAATTTAAATTTAAAATAATATAAATGTAATATTTTCCCTGATATAAATATATGTATTTATAACCTTTTTATTAAGTATATAAATTTATAATATTATTATTATTTTGAAACAATTCTAACATGTAAATTAATAAGTAATAAGTTGTCATTAATAACAAATAATTCAAACTAAATAATTGTTCTTTTATAAATATTTAATAAATTTTATATTAATTATATTTTTTTATAAAAAACTAACTATATTATATATTTTTTTAATAATTATTTGTAATGTGTAATTTTTTAATATAAATATTGTGACATTTTTTTAATTTTGTCACTATTGTGATAATATTTGTGACTTTTTTTTAAATTTGTCACTGTTGTAAACAATATTTATTATAAATAAAAGTATTGTCACAACTAATATATTAAAAGTGAGAAAATTTATAATTAAATTTTTGTCACACAAGGTATTTCTTGTAGTAAAAATAGTAAGACATAGTAAGAATTTCAACTTAACAAAAATTTATTAATATACTGTATAAAAATTATTCCGATGGTCCTACACCTAAAAACACGGTTCAAATGATTTTGATTTGCACGCGCATTTTCACCTTCTACAATGGCTTGCAACAAAAGTCAACGCAGCTCTTCATCACATACTAAGAATTTGATGTGTTTGTTAGCTTTAGAGGTGCAGATACTCGTAATGGTTTCACAAATCATCTTTTTGTAGCTCTTCAAAGAAAAGGAGTTGTTGCCTTCAGAGATGACCAAACAATCGAGAAAGGGGAGTTCTTGGAGTCTGAGCTCTTGGACGCAATTGAAGGATCACAAGTTTTTATTGTTGTCTTTTCAAAGGACTATGCATCATCCACATGGTGCATGAAAGAGCTTACAAAGATCGTTGATTGGGTGGAAGAAACAGGTCGAAGTTTGCTCCCTATTTTCTATGATGTCACTCCTTCTGAGGTCCGAAAACAAACTGGAGACTTTGCAAAAGCTTTTCCTGAACACAAAGAAAGGTTCAAAGATGACTTGGAAATGGTAAAAGAATGGAGGGCAACTCTCAAAACAAGTAGCGATCGTTGCGGGTGGGATCTGCAAAATAAGTAAGTACATAGCCATATTTATATGTTATATATTCTATTTTGTTTTTGAAAGTCTTAAGTAAACTCTCAGTGATGATTGTACCTTTTTCTAAACTTTGGCCGCACAGAACACAATATGAAGAAATTGAAAACGTTGTTGAAAAGGTAATCGAAATATTGGGTCGTAATCAAATTTGGAGCTTTGGAGATGATTTAGTTGATATGCATTCTCGTGTTAAACAATTGGAAGAACTTTTAGATTTGAGTGCAAATGATATTGTTCGCCTGGTGGGAATTTGTGGGATGGGTGGAATAGGAAAGACGACACTTGCAACTGCATTGTTTAATGAAATCTCTCCTCAATATAATGCTTATTGTTACATTGATGATTTAAGCAAAATTTATTTGCATTCTGGAGCAATAAGTGCACAAAAACAACTTCTTTGTCAAGCTCTAAATCAGGGAAATATGGAGATACACAATGTTTTCCATGGAACTATGTTGATAAGAACTAGGCTACGTCACTTAAAGACACTCGTTGTTCTTGATAATGTTGATCAAGTTGAACAATTACAGAAATTGGGTTTGCATCCTGAATATCTAGGTGCAGGGAGTAGAATCATCATAGTTTCTAGAGATTGTCGTATTTTGCAAAATTATGGAGTAAATGGAGTTTACAATGTTCAAGTGTTGGAAGAAACTCAAGCTCTTCTGTTACTTTGCAATAAAGCTTTCAAATCTAACGATATTCGGAAAGAATACAAAGAGTTGACGTTTGAGGTACTGAAGTATGTGAAAGGTCTTCCATTAGCAATTAATGTATTGGGCTCATTTTTACTTGATCGAGATGTTTCTGAATGGAGAAGTGCATTGACTAGAATGAAAGAAAATCCAACCAAAGATATCATGGACGTGCTGCGAATAAGTTTTGATGGATTGGAAAATCTAGAGAAAGAATTATTTCTAGATATTGCTTGCTTCTTTTCAAATTATTCTAAATACTCTTGGGAGCCAAATTTGAAGAAACTTCTCGACTATCGAAAATTTTATCCTGACATTGTTATGAAAGTTTTGATTGAGAAATCACTCATAAGTTGTTCGGATGGGTGTATTAGAATGCATGACTTGTTGAAAGAGTTGGGTAAGAGTATTGTCCGAGAAAAGAACCAAGAAAGTGGAGCAGGTTATGGAGCTACGAGGATCTAAACAAAGTTATGAAAATAAATAAGGTAAAAGAATTATTTTGATATACATTCTTAGCTTGTCATTTTTCAAAAAATTATAAATTATCAAAAAGATGTAATAATTTTTTCCTCTATAAAATGCTTTAGGAAGCCAAAAATATTGAAGCGATAGTTATTGAACAACATCGAGGCGAGTTTCTCCGAGGAAGCATAAGAGTGAATGCTCTCTCAAAAATGAATCACCTTGAGTTGCTCATTCTTGATAATGTGAACTGTTTTGGAACTCTGAATTGCATTTCTAATGAACTGAGATATCTATATTGGAGTAACTTTCCTTGGATGTCTCTGCCACCAACTTTCCATCCAGATCAACTTGTAGAATTGATCCTGTCTCATAGCAATATCAAGCAATTATGGGAAGGCAAAAAGGTACTATAAATTGTTTGTTTTTAGATTGTCTCGAACAAACTGAAAAAGCTGTGTCAAA
>Ga0209700_107950_pt1 | contig 14261 bp, 4 predicted proteins | sample SiratroredBW_FD_187528 | JGI IMG/M metagenome (GOLD analysis project Ga0209700, IMG submission 187528) | Root nodule microbial communities of legume samples collected from California, USA - Siratro red BW (SPAdes) (version 2) | ecosystem: Host-associated > Plants > Roots > Nodule | place: USA... | reverse complement strand
AAAAAACCAAAAAAAAAAAAAAAAATACCCAAATAGCACTCCTCATTTTATTTACACAACTGAACCTTTGAACTGCTTTTGTTTTCATTTGGTTTCTTTATTACAAAGTGTTTCTGTTTTGTTTTCCAGTGTTGGACGATTTTCCATCCAGAGTTTATAATATTTAACAAATTTAATATATAATATATACATAAACATTTTAGAAACTAAATATATTTTACCTGTAATTTTTTTATTAATTTTTTATAGATTATAATAACATATAAACACTGTTAAAATTATATCTAATACACTTTTTATAATTTAAAAATGTATAAAACTTAAAAAAATTAGAAATTATTTTTAATATTTTTAATATTTGTTAATTTACCAGTAATATAAAAAAATATAAAAAATATAATTAATAATAATAAAAATTTATAACTATTTTAAACTTATGTTAATGTAATGTTAAAAAAATATTTAAATATTAAATATTGTAATCAATGATTACTAATAATTTATTTAAAACTTTTATCATTATTAAAAATTTTATAAAATATAATTACGAGTAATAATAATAAAAATAATAATGTTATTATTTTTACATCATGTTAAGATAAAAAAAAATACTATTGATAATTAATGTTAATATAAAATTAATTTGAATTAAAAATAATTAAATTAAATAAAATTAAATAACTTAAATTATTAATAAGAAATTAATAATTTTATTATTATTATTATTATTATCATTATTATATATTAAAATAATACTTTTATTTTTATTATTTATTGAAATTATAATTATATTATTATTAATTTAAAAACTTTGTAATTAACAATTATTATTATTTTAAATTGAGTTTCGATCTATCTTTATACTTAGGTGTCAATATTCAATTTCATTTGAATTAATAAAATTATTTTTTAAAGAATAATAATAAAAAATAGGAAAACAGAAGAAAAATAGATATTTCTAATCAATTCTAAAAGAATTAAAAAAAATCAGTTATTTAATTTAAGTTTGAATTTTATTATTTTTAAAAAAATACAATCTTTTATTTTATTTTAAAATAAAACATAAAACAATATCGTTTAGGTTTTTATCATTTTAGAAAAAAAAATTAAAGTATATATTCATTTGCTTTATTATTTTTAGAAAAAGTTTTATCCCATTTCATTTTTATGAATAATCTTCTCATCACTTTCTACCCCCTTTCACATGTTTATCAACATTCACATTGTTCTATTTTTCTTTTTAATTAAAATTAAAGAAAATTATTACAGAATTAAATTTGAATTGCAATGTTCTATTTTTCCTTTTAATTGAAATTAAAGAAAATTTATTACAAAATGGAATTTGAATGGAACATTATGTTTTTTTTCTTTTAATTTAAATTAATTGAAATAAGAGGGAATTAAGAGAATTCATTCTTTAACGTCCGTAATAAAAGGAATTGATAGTACTAGAGAAACAAAATGGTTAAAGGGGCTCTATTAAAGGGGTGAATTCATTTTTTTGACAACTACAATTAGGCTTGCTCGAATACACACAGAACATTAAGGAAAGCACAATCCAATTTTAGAATCCTATGCAGGTATAATGCTTGAATTGTTTTCAACTTTGAATTACTAACACATTCTGCTATTAAATTCTATAGCCTTTATTTTCAATCCCAATATTAGTGTCACCAATGGTTAGTTTCTTATACCTATTGCCTTTATAAACCATATCAAGTGTACTTTCTGTTCCAATGAGCAATTGAAATAATAACAAAAAAAGAGAGAGAAGTATTTGTTGTTTGGGCTCGACTCGTGTTTCTTGATCACATCCAAACTCGAACTAGATCCCAAAACAAGCTTCAGTATTGATCCATTGAGTGAAAAACTGTCTTTCTCCTGTGACTTATCTCCCAAACCATGCGATTACCCTATTCCTTTGTCCCGCACTCTCCATCCCAAGAGCCTTCTCTGCAATGTCGCCGCCGATGCTTCCGCCGTGGTTATTGCTGCTACATTTGAGTGTCCTTTAGATGTCGTCAAAATTAGGTATCATGCAATTCACCAATGGAAGTGTTAAAGGCAATATAATAAGAGTTAGTTTGGAGCAAATTTTTTTTTGCAAGAAAGGGTTACCGTAGGATTGTGCCGCGGCTTCGCGCCACTAACGTGCAGATCCTCCATGTCGTTGGGAACCCACACCGCTACCCAGGAGAACCGTGTTGTCACTATAGAAGGTTATCCTCACAGCATTGGTGTTGCGATGAGAAAAATACACCTTCGCCAAGCCAAGTAATGCCACTGTCAGTGCTTCCGTAGTAGTTATTGCTGTTACATTTAAGTGTCCTTTAACCGAGTGCTGAGTTACCTCTAATCGAGTGCTAAGTTCCCTTTAACTGAGTGTCTTTCAACCAAGTGTCCTTTAACCTAGTGCTGAGTTTCCTTTAACTCAGTGTCCTTTGACCATGTACCCTCTTACCAAACTCAAGTGTGCCTTTTACTAAACAGAACCAAGTGCTTCTTACTAAGTCTGAGAGTGCCTTTAAGCAAGCATAACTGAGGCTTCTTACCAAACTTGACGGTGCCTTTTAGCAAGCAGAACTGAGTGCCTCTTACCAAGTCCGAGGCAAAAAGTAAGCTTGAATTTCTAGAGAAAAGACTTAGAGGTAACTATGGATTTGGACAGGCTACAGAATTATGTCTCGTATCAGGCATTATAATCCTCCCCCCTTTCACAGAATACCCTCAAAAGTGGAGGGAATTAGCCACACATTGCATGATAGAAAGATGGTGGCAATGTTTGCAATCTCCTTTTTATGAAGATATATGATAGGTAGTGTTTCCTCTACCCCTTTCCCTACTTTTTCTTTCCCTGTTATGCTATACTCTCTTTTCTTTCTTATTTATATCTTCTCTCACTACTAACAAACTCTGATAAAAAACGATTTTCCTTCTTCCAATTAGTTATTTCCTTTTCCCCTTCTCTGATATGTAAACTGGAAAGTTGTGATATCCCATGTTGCCCTCGGGTTGTTACATAAACTATAAAATACAATAGAAATCTTTAATCTTCAGGGAACTTAAAACTGTCGGGACTTGGATACCTTGGCAATACAAGAACATAACAACTATAACGCCAATAAGATGCAACAAGTCAAAAGAGCCTTGTTAATTCTACTTCCCTATTCCTTTGGCCTTCTTACATTAATCAAACTTTTATATGTCTACTACTAGGCCTTCTTTCATCTATGAGCCACAAAAGAAATATTATTAAACATATAAATATAAAATAAATTATATGGAATTTGTATATTCATTCTGCTAGAATTCAATTGCAAGGAATGAGATTCTAATGTGGGATTTACAAGACATGGAGCTCCCTAACTACAATAAATTGTTTTTGGGTGTGGTTCTCCTAAGTTTCTTATCACATTCCTTTATACAAATCAACAACTCAACGCAGGATTAAGTGAGTTAGGCATGATATGATCTCCAGAACCAAAATTTTAAGATTGAGATTCTCAATCCATGCAAAAGCTTCAGTGAGTTAGGCGTGATATGATCTCCAGAACCAAAATTTTAAGATTGAGATTCTCAATCCATGCAAAAGCTTCAGAAGTGTGTACGAACTTCTTACCTGAAGAACAAGCAACAATTGTGTTTTTTATGAGAATAACAACAGTTGAATATGATGTGATGCTGCTCATTGAATAGGACAGAGAGATAAACAAGGACATAAAATTTTACAAACATACTTGTGTAGAATCCCAGATTTTTTTTGGCACCAAACGCTTCAGCATTTAATCATAATCCTATTTTTCGGAATTGAGAATATTCATTCTATACACAGAAAAATCTTTAGGAATTTGATATTATATTTTCTATAATCTGCAGATTAGTTTAGCTTTTTATTCAGTCTCAACTTTGAGAGCGGTTTCCTCCAATGCAAGCTTTCGTTTCTTTTGAATTTGGTGAACAAAATCAGAAACTACTACATGTAACTTCACTGTAGGCTTACGATTATTAGGGTAAGCATTCCCTAACCCAGCCCTTCTTAATGCACGAGCTAAACACCTTTCACCAAATTGATGATGAGTTGGGCATGCAGCAGGAACAACAGATTTCAATACTGGCTTATTACAAAATGAAGGCCCTGTTGGCAAACTGAAAAAAAGCCAAGAACTTCGTGAGTAAGGTTGTGTGCTCCAGATATTGGAAAGTATTGCAAATGGAAAGTAAGTAAGCAAGCAATCTAGTGTGTGGCAAATAAATATGATGTAATAATTAAATGAAGCGAGATGACCCTAACAACTTTACTTGTTTATTAAAGGAAGTGATATATATCCAAACAAAATGAAGTCACATCGTCTGCCTGATAAAGTATGTCTCTAGATTTCAAACCAGGTATAGAGATGTAAAAAAAGGAAAGAGAAAAAAAGTTTATATTCTCCATAGCAATTTCTACAAGTTTTAAGGAATCAATCTTCTCCAATGGATAATGGTTAGTATTTCTACACGTTCTTATTGACGAGAACTATGAATTCTGAAGATTCTTAGTCTAGATTATTCAGACGTAAAGGTTTACAGCACAAGGAAAGAGACAGAAAGATTGGTTTACCAATTGTAGGTATGACGACCAGTATTCGTTACAGAGCTCGCATTCAATAGCTTAATCTAGCAAAATAGGCTAAAAAATCTAAAATTTTAAAAGATGTTCCATTTCGAACCTAAAGTTTGTATATTGCAACATGATTTATATAGATTCAGTGAGAACTGAAATGATCACTATTTAGTACGCTACTATGACATGCAAATAGCCAGAAATTACAAAGGTCTACATATATGTTGGAAGTTCTGCAAATCACATTCCTATAAGTAATGTAACATACCAATTCCTAAAACAGATGTTGACTGGTAAAATGCAATATGCTGAAAACAATCAAGAATTTGAATCAAACTAGTCTTACAGACAAAAGATCTGCTGGGTCTGAACCTTTGAACTTAGAAATGGGTTCATTTTTTGTAAGAGGAGTGTAACTTTCATTTGACACCATAAGTCACAAGGTTGTATACTTTCTCTCTTAAATAAGATTTTGAGGACAAAATTATCAAGGCATTACAGATGCAAACATCTTGAACTACTAAGTAATATGTGTTAGATTACAGTTTTCAATTTTCGGACCACAACTTTTATTACATATTATGTGAATTCACTTTTTTAGTTCTTTTGGCTTATAAACTCGAGAAATGTTTGAGGTAGCCATAAATGAATTAATGTCATAGATCAAGATTAAGAGGGAGCCTCGAAAGTGAAGAGGTTGAAACACAAATTATATGGTTATTACTTCCCTTAAAAAATCAATTAGAAAAAATATTTATCCAAAACTAAACAAAAGTATAGAAACACTGACTATTTTCTTTACTGTACAACATCGACAAAAAAGTTTGAATCTAGAATGTTGTGCAACTACCCGAACCCCGACTAAGGGTGTATTTGGATTTCGATTGCAACACCCAAACTAACTTGTAGTTTTCATTGAACGCTGTACAAACAGGTTTCACTTTTTTTTTTTTTTATTCAAATAGAGCTAAAAGAAAACTTCACCTTTCAACTCCAATTGAGTTCAACTTAATTTCCTAACTAAAATCCAAATACGTTAAGGGCATGTTTGTTTTTCAGTTGAAACAGTCCAAACTCCAATTGAACTCAACTAAACAAGAGACGAACTTTGAGTTCAAAATTGAGGTTTTGGGTTGTTCTAACTGGAAAAAAAAAACATTCCATAAGTGTGTTTGTTTTAGGTATAACACGCATTCCAAAGCTCCATTCAAGTGAAAGCTTATCTCATTGAGGATTGATGTTCAACGCATCGGAACGATGTTTCAAACACCCCGCAAGGATAAGTTTGCTTTTACATTCATAATGCAAACAAGACACATACTTCAGTTTGTGTTTGTTTCAGTAAATTATCACTTTCCAATGCTCCTAGAACCTAATCCTCCTCTCACATTGGATTAGCGTTCAACATGACCGAAGCCAAATCAAACGCATACTCTGTTTGAGTGCTGGAAGCCAAATCAAACACAGTCTCACTCTGGGTGCTTCAAAAGTTGTGTAACCAACAAACCAAACAGACTATGCCAACCTAGTGGAGTGGATACTCAATGCATTAAATTGAAAATAACCAACCTTAACATGCAACAGTAAACTGAAGCACAACCTCAATTTTCCACCGCCAAACAACTAACCTTGAGAAACAAAATTCATTGAAAAAATTAGACAATAAAACGACAGCCACTTTTCTTCTTTCACTAACCTAACAGACCCTAGAACCACATGTAAACCATCAAACTAAGCTATACATACTCAATCACTAAATTAGTCTCAAACATGAATTCTATTAGTTGAATTAGCATACCAAAAGAAAGTTCTAAGACCAACTAACATTCCAAATAAAAATAGATAATTAAAGTGTATTTTTTATTATATATTTATTTTTTAATTTCACTTCACATTATTTGACAATTTGAATTCTACATCCAAAGATACAGTTTCAATTTGAAATAGTTAAAAATCAGAGAAGAAAGAAGAACTCACTTCTTGGCAACAGCTCTGCATCCCTGATAAAGCTTCTGTTTGGAATCGGACAGTATATGAGCGTGACAGTATTTCGTCATAGCCATGGCCTTAGTCTTGCAGCTGCTGAAACGACACCGCACGATGTCTTCGCCACCACCGACGACGCTGTTCGGATTGTCATTCTCGCTCTCGTTGAGATCCTCCTTGAAGGGGCTCTTCCCATAGGTCCAGCTGTAGTCTCTGTGCTTGGACCTCAGCTCCTCCATTAGGGCCCAGTAGTGGGTCCGGTAGCACCGCCTCAGCTGTCTCACTCGCCGGAGCCGCCGCTGGAGAACCTCCTTCCGCTTCAGAAAGTGCAACTTCGCCAGCGCCGCGTCCTCGTCAGCACCGTTGACAGTAACCGGGCACCGCGGAGAGGAGGCGGAACCCAACTCGTCCATGGATGCTGATGAGTCGCCAACTCTGACCGGTTATACAAGTGACACTGGTTTGCAGTGGAACTTGAAGAGTTCGTTACTTTTTTTTTTTTTTTTTTGATGGTTTGATTTTTGAATGTTGAGAGAAACAAACAACTTTAACTCAATGCAACTATCAATGCATTAAATTGTCATTTGAAAAACATGTAAAATTATTGAGAACGCTCAATTTAGAAGGAATTTTATTTTATTTTTTACAAAAACGGAAAGATATTTATTTACGTTCTTGGAAATAATTTAAAATATTATACAGTCAACCTAAGAATTTAATTATAATATTATTTATAATATTTTGATACGGTTATCTAATTATACGTTGTAATGAAAATTATAAATTTTTAATATTTCTTTTAAATTTGTAGTTAAGGTAATTTTCAGTTATTTTAACAGATGATATCAACTTTGAATTTAATGATTATCTACTAACAGCAGTTAAGTAAATTATACTTCTCTGATTATTTTAGTATACCTGATATTATATTTTTTTCAACGTTACTTTATACTTTCTTCTCACACTATTTTCATTAGCCAATTATAATAAATATAATTTTAATTATATTTTTAATATCTTATATTTAATTTCTTTTTATCTTAGCTCTTTAAATTTAAATTTATTTTTAGTTCTGAATTTCAAAAATTACCCTTTTAGTACTTTCGATAAATGTGATTAGTGTCCATCGTTAAGGAATTACAAAATTATAATTTGTAGTGAATTCTTACAATTAGATTAAATTTTAATTTATACTTTAAAATATGTTTTAAGGTATCATTTAAATTATGTAAGAAAATAAATAATCATTTTATCATAATCGCATCATTTAGATTACTGTGACTTGAGCTTATAACACTTAAACTCTTTAAAGTGTGAAAATTAAAATATATTAAAATGAATAGAAAGATTATAGATTTTTTTTTATTTGGAGATATCAAGGATATTTTGTTAAATTTAAATTTAGTATACTTTGTATTTGGTTTTAGTTAAGTGTTTAAATAATAAAGTACTAACTATGATTTGGTTTTAGTTAAGTGTTTAAATAATAAAGTACTAACTATGAAAATTTAAGGCTTGGGAGTCATAGAATGTCTTCAAATGTCTAGTACAAAGAGGAATTGTACCAATGTAAAGTCTTTTCTTGGATTTCGAGCAAAATTATAACATTTGTCAACTCTCTTGACACGAGCTTTTTCCAATTATGGCTTAGTTATTTATCCAGTGTTGTGTGCACTGTTATTATTGTATGGTGTAAAAGATTCTGCTACCAAGGAAGATAAGTACTGCCACCTATTAGAGAGATTGCGTGAAGAGAAGAAGAATTAATGCTCTCATGCCATGAAAATACTTCTCAATATAACAACAAAATGATAAGAGAAGAAGAAGAAAGCATTTAAGAGAATTCAAAGTTACTCAATGGACAAAAAAGGGAATGCAATGAATACTTTTTTTCCAAGACTATATAAAGACATACTTTAAAGAGAAGAAAAAGAAAAAAGATATAATTTGCAAGTACTGAAACTTTGTCAAAATATCTTATTGCCCTAAAGCTTTGTAGGAACACAATTTGTGTTCATTTTAGAAAACTAATAGTGGGATCCCAAACCTTCTATATGTCAAAAGACGCTATCCTCTTTAGTGAGCAAAAATTAGTATTGTTGATCAGTCAAACTTTGTACTGTCTTAAGCTAGGAGTGACTTGTGAAATAATATTGCATTAAACTAGAAGAGAGCTTGTGAAAGAATATTGCATTGAGCCAAGAGTATATTAGGAAACAATACTTGATAACATTTATTTTTATCATATTTTTGAGCTAATTTTTATAATGAAATCAACTCTTTCTAAGCTTGGACCTTGCTTATTTCTTTATTTTATTAGGTCTTTTTTAATTGACTATTGGAGTATGAGAATGGAAAGTTACATTAAATCTTCTTATTTTGCTTGAAAAGTGAATTGGAAAGTTTGAATTCAAAAAAATAAGAGTTAAGCCTATTAAGGAGGATTCATAGATGAGAAGTTGATGTAAAGAAGTCGCGACCAGTGCTGTTGGAGTTGAGTCGAGCACCATTTGGGCCATGGATCCTTGTAGGGAAAGTTGAGCCCGACACCAGTAAAGTTGGGTCGAGTGTGAGCATCGTAAAAATTCTATTTAAGAGCTTCTTGTGTTAAGGTTTAGACACACAAAGCCAAAGGAGAAAAAGAGTAAGTCTTGGGCGACAACTTTAGGGTTCCTTGGTGAAATCATCTTTGTTTCATTGTTCATCTTATATGTTTAGGGTTATCATGACTATGTGAAAATAAAACCATTATTGTTAGGCTTAGATGTAACCTACCAAAGTCTCATGTAATTAATATTGGTTTTATATATATATATATATATATATATATATATATATATATATATATATATATATATATATATATATATATGTATGTGTGTGTGTGTGTGTGTTTTCTTTCAATGTCAGTATTTTGATTCTTTGCTTGATGATTGTTGTGTTGATTCATGGCTTGATAATTGATCCTTAGGGTACTGGGAAATATCATTTGTAATTTGGGTTTAAATTGAAATACCTAATGAAAGCTTGTATCTAGGAATAAAACATGATTCATTTATTGTATTAAACCCTTGCAACAGAAACAAGTCTTCTCTATATAATTGATCAAGGAATTGTCGATTAATAGGGAAGCTTAGTTTCATTAACCAAAGAAATTAAAGTTTGAGTATTATTGTGGGTTGACATTAGCATTCAGAAGGAAAGAAGACAATTGTTTTTGTACATGAGAGTGAGGTATGGTGAAGTCTAACCCTAACAATTTCATCTCATTGATCTTTAACCTTTTTTTGCAATCCAAGATTTCATAAAGATATATAAAAATGTTTAAATTGTTTTTGCATAATTTTTTTCTTGCATATCACTCAAAACTATGAAATTGTTCTTTGATATAATTTTATTATAATTGTAATTATTGTTGTGTATTGCACAAGTCCTTTAGGAAATAAAAATATTTATTACTTGCTACATTTGCGACTAGTGCACTTGTCATTGAAAGCGAAAAAATAAGCTAACAACACTACATTGAGTCAGGAGTGCCTTAGGAAAGAATATGACATTGTACTTTGTAGCGAAAATCTACCTAGTTGAACTTGGCTAGTTGGTTAAGAACTGGACATAGTCTATGAAATCTAATGAACCAGTATAAAAATACTAAGTATCTTTTCTTTCCTAAACTTTTTATATTGCATGTTATAACTGTTTATCTAACCAAAGAAGGAGGACAAGTTAAAACTAAACTTGCAAAACTATTTGTTATATCATAGTATATTTATCTACATATTGTCTAACCATGCATACTCAAATAATACATGCAAAAAATTGGAAAAATTTAAAAACACAATTCAACCATTCCTTCTTGTGTTATTTCCTATTTTTCACAGTTTTTTAAAAAGTTAGAGGGGCCTTAGAAAAACATTCATATGAAAAACTTTAGTTTCAACATTGTGATCTCAAAAGTAGTTTGCTCTAATAGTTTCATAAAGTGGAATTGCATCTTTATTATTGTTTGCAAGTTGAACAACAACATTTTCATAATACCTTTTAATATTTTTAATTTTGAGTGAATTTCTAGTTCACTCTAACCATGGATTTTTATGATGTACTGCAATGGAAATTTAAATTCCTATTTATTATTATTGTTCATGTATAAAATAACATATTCAAAATTCAATATTGTCATCCTCACATTACATAACTCAATTTGTAACGTTCACCAAGATAATGAACTTATTAAGTTTTTGAAACTAATGTAAAAGGAGATCGAAACACAAGAAGTAATGGTTGAATTGTCTTTTTAAAAGTTTTCAAAATCTTCTTAGAAGGTTTCATCTAATAGGTGTTAGTAGATGAAGTTTATACTTGATAAACGATCTGTTAAGTAGTTTTCTTGAGAGTATCTCTTCTGAAGATTGTTAGACGCACTTTTAAGTTTAACATACACAATATTAACAAATCTTCTCAAAATTTATTTTTTGCAAAGCACTCCTTTATAAGTTAGATGAAGATTAATAACATAAAATCTAAGGAATTAAGGGATATGAGAGATTTAGTCAAGTTATTTTTATACAAGTGCGACTATAAAGAATATATTACGTCCATTTCCTGATGAAGTAATCGAGTTTCACTAAGCAGGCTAATGCTGCAAAGATACAAACAAGTATTGTTTCAACCTCAACTACTCCTAGCTAAAACAACTTGAGTACTATTTGGACACACAACCACATCTAGCTAAAAATCTTGAGTATTTTTTGGAACACAAAAACTTCTAGCTATAAAAAAACTAGTATTTTTTGGACCTCAACCACTCCTTGCTAACCTAAAGAATATTTTTTTGAAATGAAACCACTCTAGGCTAAAATCGAGTATTGTTTGGAACACAACCACTCCTAGCTAAGACTGTGTATTTTTTGGAAAGAAACAACTCCTAGCTAAGATCGAGTATTGTTTAGAATGCACTCACTCCCAGCTAAGACCGAGTATTGTTTGGAACACAATCACTCTCTGCTTGGCTCTCAAAATTGTGTTTTCAATAAAGTAGGCATCGGTTTCCAGGATGGTTTTAAGAAGAAAGTAAAGAAGTTTAAAAACCTTTTTAATCATAGTGGAAAATCAACTTCACCATTTCTCTCTTGATTTTATTGTATGGAAAGAGGTCATATGGTTAGACATTGCAGAGTGAGATTACATTATTTCCCAAAAGGCCTTGTAAAGTGGGTTCTCAAGAGTACCATTAACAAATTTGGACCCAAGTTTAACAGGGGACCAACTTTTGTACCTTAAACTATTTTGCAGAGACTGTGTACAACCAAGAAGCAGTTGTGGTACCTGGACAACGGTTGTTCGAAACACATGTTAGGATACACTTTAAAATTTATTAACTTAAAGATGAGGTAGGAAGGCTTCGTTACATATGGATATAACAACAGAGGGAGGATCCTTGGCAGAGGTGATGTGGGAGCCATGAGTCGATGATAATCAAGGATGTATTGTTGGTGGATGGGATAAAGCATAATTTGCTAAGTATTAGCCAACTGTGCAATAAGGGATATGGAGTCACTTTCAAACCAGACTTGTGCCTCACATTGAATACATCAGCATGTCAGACCTTGCTTATTGGTAAGAGGATAAACAACATATATATGCTTAATATCTGTGACGTAGCATCTAATATGACTTGTTTGCTCTCCAAGAATGATGATTCATGGCTTTGAAATAGGAGGATTCTCATATACATATGCATCATCTTAATAAACTTGTTTATAAGAATTTACTAGAGGGACTACCTACACTTAAGTTCGAAAAACATGGAGTATGTGATGCATGTTAAAAGGGGAAACAAATGAAAACTACTTTTAAATCTAAAAATTTTGTTTCTAGACCCTTTAAACTGCTACATATGGATCTATTCGATTCTTCTTGTACTATGAGCATAAGCTATAACTACTATGGATTAGTGTTTGTTGAAGATTACTATAGATTCACATGGACATTATTCATTGTAACTAAGGATTATGCATTCATAACCTTTAAACAACTTGCTAAAGTTTTGCAAAACGAAAATAACAGTCATATTTCTACTATCAAATCTGATCATGAGGGAGAGTTTCAAAATGATAGGTTTGAGAGATCTTGTAATAAACATGGTATAAAACATTTTTTTTTCGCTCCAAAATACTACAAAAAAATCATTAAATAGTAACTTATTTAGAAACCAAAAATGATTAGTTACTATATTAATCAATTTAGAGACAAAAAATAATTATTATCAAAAAATAATTAAATAGCAACTTATTTAGAATCAAAAAATAATTAGTCACTATATTAACTAATTTAGAGATAAAAATAACTATTAAAAAATGATTAAATAATAATTACTTAAACACAAAAGTAATTAAGTATTATATTAATTAATTTAGACCTTATTTTATAATTTAAAAATTTATTAGTATAATTAGATATTAAATTTGTAGTAGTTAATGATCATAAAATAATTATTTACTTAGAAATTAGTTTTTGAAGTCTCTAATTAAAAACTATTTTTATGTAATTTTTATTATAGTTTAAAGAGAGGAAATAATATAATTTTACATATTTTAAGAAGTTAATTTTTTCGATTCTCTTTCCTGAGATATCTTTTTATTGCTAAGTGAGTAATATAAAACTTTTAAATGATTTTTTTCCATTTGTATTACTTACGTAATGATTTAAGATTATTATAAGGTTTATTTAGTTTCTAAAAGTAACCGTTAAAGGAAGCCAAATTCTAATAATAATAATGATAACAATAATAATAAAATAGGAATGATAGTTTTAAAGTTATATTGTGCAAAGTGGAAATCTAAAAAGTCAATGTGCTGATTGTGTTGTTTTATTATCGTGGTGGAAGACCAACATAGCACATATATTCACTCAAGTGGGACGTGTAAGTAGACTTACCACAATAACCACATCATAACCATACCTTTAAAATCTTCTGCTACTTGCATTTGATATATATTTTTTAAACATTAAATATATTTTGTTTTAATTAATATTTTGTGATTATGGTGTTATATATACATGGGAGCATATAACATTGTAAATGAGCCAACTGAGGATGTTCTTGGTTGAGTTTGTTGCATATTTTCTTTAAATATTTTGAAAAGAAAAATTGTTCATTATGTTATTAGGTAAATAGATTTTGTTTTAAAATTGATTTGAAGAGGAATGTGTTTTGATGTAAATTTTATTGAATAAATTGTAGTGAATGTATGTATATATGTATGCATGTTTAAATCACTTGTTGGAATAGAATAGTGTTAAATTGGGGTGTTACAGTGCTAACACTTCAAGCATCATAGTTGGCATTAAACATTCTACATTGATTACCCATCTGTGTAGACATGCTAGAGTGGATGTCCCACTCCTTCCTTTTGAGTTACTTAAGCAAATTATTGATATAAATTAAGGAGAGTCCACACAGGGACCGTGATGAGTCAAGAGCATTTTGATGCTTTAATGCATGTGATGTACATGGCTTAGACGATGATCATGGATACCCTTAGAGATTTAACATTGTACATACTTGGTAATCCACCAACATTTCATTTATCCTTAGTTGAGGAGTTTTCTACTTATGTTACTTGGCCTAGAGTCTACGATCAACTTAAAGGGGGGGGGGGGGGGGGAAAAA
>Ga0209700_107949_pt1 | contig 14262 bp, 5 predicted proteins | sample SiratroredBW_FD_187528 | JGI IMG/M metagenome (GOLD analysis project Ga0209700, IMG submission 187528) | Root nodule microbial communities of legume samples collected from California, USA - Siratro red BW (SPAdes) (version 2) | ecosystem: Host-associated > Plants > Roots > Nodule | place: USA... | reverse complement strand
TACATATACATATATATGTATATATATATGTATATATGTATATATATATATACATATATATATGTATATATATATATATATGTATATATGTATATATATACATATATATATATATTTAATATTTAATATTTTTTGTTTTACAAATAATTATATTTGCAATCAAATATTTTTATTAGCATTCTAATTATATTAAGATTTAAAAAAAAATGATCTTGACTCTCTTAATATAAGGTCCTGACTAAAAAAAAACTTATCCTGTTTGTATAAGGATGAATCCTCTTAATAATGATATTTGTTGTAGAAATAACTTATAATATATATTTAATTGTGTGATCTAATATTTATGTAAGGTAAAGGAATGTATTATAAATATAACATAAACTATTAATTAAATTAGAGAAATATGTTGTGAATAATAATAATGACACGTAAAAAATAATTCTTCAATTTATTTTTATTTATATATTAGGAACTAGTGATATTTCAAGTTTTGTTTATATATTATAAACTAATGATCTTTAAAAAAATTCAATGTGACGAAAAGTAAAGAAAGTTCTTAAATATGTGCGAGGTAGAAAATGAAACGTGATTATTAACATATTTGATCATGATCAAAATACATATTTAAGTAATACGAGTATCGAATATCAAATACAAGTTTATTGAAAAAGTTTATTACTTGCAAGTAAAGCTAGTGAAAAAAAAAAAAAAAACCTTCAAATATAGGTTATGTGTAAATTATTTGGAAATATTTACTCTTTTCACAAGGTTGGATACAATTTATATGGTTACTTCTTTTATTGAATAACCTTTAATACATGTAATTTAGAAAAACAAGTTTATATAAAAAGTTTAAGTTTATGTATTTAATAAACTATATGAACGAAAAGAAATACTAGAAGCATCGTATAAGAAAATTAATTTTTATAGTTTTTAGGAGATATCCTCATGACATCTTTATGCTGATAATTTAATTTTCATTTAAAATAATTCAAGATAATTATCATCTAGGGAGATAATAATAATTTGAGATCTAATTGAATACTAATTTTCATATTAGTTAAAAAACAATTAGAACTAGAGAACGTGGAGAAAAAATGAATGGAACTCAACATAAATAAAAAATATTATATTTAATTGTAACTAGACCACATATACTTTATGAACTTGGTTTATTTAACAAATTTCTGAAGAAGTCCCTCTTTATCATCTAAAATAAGCAAAGAGAATTTCAGGATGCATCAGAGGTACTTTCAGTCAAAACTTTTCATACCAATAAAATTGATAAGATGCTCATTAGATATACAAATAATCATTGAGCTGAATATTTAAATACCAAAAAAACGCGTAAAGATATAATATATATATATATATATATATATATATATATATATATATATATATATATATATATAATCTGGATATTATTACAATATTATGTTCTTAAAAAAACAACTAACTAGTATTGAAAATTTTAGTTTGTTATTTCTGTATAACATTTTTACTAAATGTTTAATATAAGAGGCAAGTATTTGTCCTTAACGATGTTAGAAGCAAAATATAGAATTTCCAGAACAGTGTAGAAAGAACGTAATCCATTGCGTATGGAATGCTTATCGTGTCGTTTCAGCGAACCGCCATACACGTGGCAAGTCTTTATTCGTTAATATGGATATTTTTGTCCTTGAATCATTGCATCCAAGCTATAAATTCCAACCAGCTTTCTCACCCTTCACACATCGCTTATTGCAATCCTCAATCTGTCAAACCTAATTCCCCAATCTCGAAGTTTGTTGATCTTCCGTATTTTCCCCTTTCAAGGTATGTCTCTTATTTCTCACCCTTTTTCATCTTAGGTTCAGTTTTTTGTTTTGTTTTGGCTTAGCTCTTTGATAATATCGTATTCTCGTACCGATCTTTTTGTTTCTTTTAATCGTGTTGATAGAGCTGTCTTTTAATTTATTTTTGAGGGATTAGGGTTTGTGGTTTAATTGTTTTTTTTATGTTTATTTTTGAGGGATTAGGTTTGTGGTTTGATTGAAATGCCTATTTATGTCTCTGTTTTTGATGGTTTAGTTTGTGATTGTACAGATGCAGATCTTCGTGAAAACTTTGACCGGCAAAACTATCACCCTCGAGGTGGAATCCTCTGACACAATTGATAATGTGAAGGCTAAGATCCAGGACAAAGAAGGTATCCCTCCGGATCAGCAGAGGCTGATTTTCGCTGGTAAGCAACTTGAGGACGGCAGAACCCTTGCTGATTACAATATTCAAAAGGAGTCAACCCTCCACTTGGTGCTTCGTTTGAGAGGTGGCATGCAAATCTTTGTCAAGACTTTGACTGGGAAAACCATTACCTTGGAGGTGGAGAGTTCAGATACCATTGATAATGTGAAAGCCAAGATTCAGGATAAGGAAGGTATTCCCCCAGACCAGCAGAGGCTTATCTTTGCCGGGAAACAGCTTGAAGATGGAAGAACCCTTGCGGATTATAATATCCAGAAGGAGTCCACTTTGCACTTGGTTTTGAGGCTTCGTGGTGGCATGCAAATTTTTGTCAAGACTTTGACGGGAAAAACAATTACTTTGGAGGTTGAAAGTTCCGATACTATTGATAATGTAAAGGCAAAAATACAGGATAAAGAGGGGATTCCACCAGACCAGCAAAGGCTTATCTTTGCTGGGAAGCAGCTGGAAGATGGGCGTACCCTTGCTGATTATAACATCCAGAAGGAATCCACTCTTCATTTGGTGTTGAGGCTTCGTGGTGGAATGCAAATATTTGTGAAGACTCTGACAGGAAAGACCATTACCTTAGAGGTGGAGAGCTCTGATACAATTGATAATGTGAAAGCAAAGATTCAGGACAAGGAGGGCATCCCACCAGATCAGCAGAGGCTTATCTTTGCTGGGAAGCAATTGGAGGATGGTCGTACCTTGGCAGATTACAATATTCAGAAGGAATCTACCCTGCACCTTGTCCTTCGTCTTCGCGGTGGTTTCTAAGTATCATGTATCTTATGTCCAAGGTCAATTGAACTAGTGTCTTGCAACTCTTGGTTGTGTGCTTTTCTTATCTTTTAAGACTATAATGTGTGTGCATTTCATCAAAAGAATGAAAGACTAGTATCATCTCAGTGTTACTCTATTGTTTGTAAACTATTAATAACTAGTTTAATATATATGCATATATTTATGTATATGGGTGTGTAATATTTCTTTTATATTACTATATATGTGTGTATTTTATTATCTCAATGTATAAGCCTTCAGCTTGTATTTATGGTTTTACGATTAGACTTTTCATTCTACATTTTTCGTTCGTCCTCTGACCAAATACAGAGTTCGAATGGCATAGTTGCATTATGGTACCATAACGTCCTGTTTCTCCTGTAGCCATTTGTTTCCTTTAAATGGCAAGGTTGTATTATGGTATCAGAGCGTCCTCTTTCCGCTGTAGCCATTTTCTTCTTCCTTCGTTCTACATTTACCTCAAAATTTGATGGAAAGACAACAAGGTGATCCTCTCTTAGTTGCGTCGGATTGCCTAGAGTACTATTTAAATGTTCGGATTTGCCTAAATTACTATTTACAGTGGATTACAGGGTCTTTCAATGTTGGGATTGCCTAAAGTACTATTTACATTTAATGGAAGAGATATTTTGGAATATTTTTTGTAAGTAGAGATCATTTTAAAAATTCAGCTCTTCAAGAAATACATTTTCTTAAACAAGAGGAAATGAGTATCTCATATTTCTACATTGATTTACAGATCCTTTAGAAAGAATTCGAATTCTTTCAAAGTGTTCATGTAGTCGTAATTTGATGAAGATGCTAGTACACGAATCTAGAGCATGTTATAGATTGGAGAAATCTGCACTCCAATCAAGACGCATATATTTTTTATGAAATCTGTTCCAGAGTTTTCTTCTTGATTCTTTAACACTAAAGACAACTTATTAGTCATTGGTATCAGTCATTGCCTCATTGATGTAAAAAACCTGATAAATGAAAAATGCAACGGAAGGACAAAATAGTTGGACTGGTAGAAATAGTACTGGTAGAAATAGTTGGAGACCTCAAGGAAAAGGAAGAAATTCAAACTATAGTAAACTACTATCGTAACATAACATAAATGAAATGAATGTTACTCTAAACATAATTTGCCATCTTGGCACAAGGTCATTAAAGGCACTGAATTACTATGTAGCAATTATAGCAATTATCAAGACGACAATTAGAATGACAAATAATTCGCTCTACCTCAACTACCTCACTAACGAATTTAACGAAAAAAACACATAACAACTATCAAGACAACAATCTAATGAATAAATACATAACAATATCAAGATAAGATAGCAATTGAATAACAAATAATTCATATATGAGGAATTCCAATAATTTTTAAAGATTTTATAAATTCACGAATGAATTCTCCAAATAGAGTCAATTAAATATTGGTGTTATTAGTGAATATTCAATTTAAAAATTAAGATAAGAATTTCTAAAATGTTTAAATCCTTCATATATTGGCGAATGATCATGTTGCTACAACAGCATATTTTACAAGTTTCTACAAAATTAAACCTTAATATTAAACTTTTAAACTGATCTCATATTATTGTATATTATGCAGGAATTGATTTTTTTTTTTGGAAAATATTTGATTTGAATCTAATTTTTATTCAGTGTTTCATTCAGTTACATTTTCTTTCTACATTGATAATATAATGCAATTACAAAATGGTGATTTGGACGTTTGATATTATAGATTGGACATCCTCCAAAACAGATTCATCAAATGGATCCCTCATTAAATAAAAATTAAAAAAATAAAGTAGTGTGTCTCTTGATCATCATCATAGTTAAGTATCACGTGTTGGTCACCACCACTTCATAAATTAGAATGATTAATATATTTTTTTTGTGATTTTCATATTTTTAGTCAATCTTAGACCATTATGCTATTAGGTACATGATTAACAATTTCACTTCTCTTGAGAGAGTCAAATACAATGATGTTAATTGTTACGTGGTTCATGATAAGATATGTGTTAAAGTTTTTCATATGTATCTATAAAATTTCTTCACCAACCTGTAATTATCTTTACCAGGTCTCTTGATCAAGATGTCTTCATCAGTATAGTTTTTAAGCTTGGAATCTTGAGTATACATACTTCAACTCGAAGGAAGAGTATTGTCTATACCATACGGTATAGTCACCGTTTTCCATTTGTTTTATTGCCTCTACGTATAGCCTTTCACTTAAACTAGTGTGTTTAAAAACATTCTCTTTGTATTGCTTTCACAATAAGAGAAATTTCATCTTCCATGCTTTCCATTCATCGCGTGATCAAACACATAGTACAGATAGCAGGGCTGCATTAAGGCCAATATTTCATCAATAACATACATAGGATCGCACAGAACAAAATGTTTCCAAATTCCAATCCATGTTCACTCACGCTATGTTTATTCTCAATGGTGGGAAAGAAATAAGGAAATAATTAATTTTCTTAGTTTGGTTAACAAAAATAAATAGTTACATCTCAATAACGGGAACATGTAGTTTAATACATTTTATTTTAATTATTTGTTATTTGAATAAGGGAATTTGTAGTTTAATTATCCGTGTTAATGGATGGGTACCCATGTCTAATTTGTGAATATTTATTATTTATATTAATAATTTTTATTTGAATATTTGTTTGGAAATTTTGAAAACGGTGGCTGAGAGAAATATTTATAGTTTAACTTGTTTAGAATTCGATTTCATCAATTTATTTATTAGCTATGATCCATGGTTTTTATTTAAATATTAATTAAATTTTAATTTTATAACTCTATTTGTTATTAATATAAAGTTATCGATGGAAAAAATATTAGCAATTGAACTTGTTTAGCATTTAATTTTATAAATTTATATTTTAATTAAAATTTATAAAACTAAAATTATGTTTATAGAGATTATTTTTTAAATGATAACTTATTTGTTGAATTTCTTTTTAATTTATTTGATTTCTTTAGAAAAACTATATTTCCATTAATATACAATTTAATTTCAATTATATTTAGAATAAATATTTTAAAAAGTAATGTTTTAGATTAAAAAAATATTTTTGAGTATTTATTTTTTATGTGGGTACCAAATAGGTAGTGCGACTAGTAAGGAGACAGGTTTAGACCGGAACGGGTATCATAGTTTGGATTCATCATCATCCTCACCTCCATTTCTATAAAACAATTCTTTAAAAGAATTTAAACAATTGAATATTGAATTTTATTTTATATTTATTACTTTCACCAACTGTATATTTTTATTTTCATTCTCTCTCTAATTCTTTTCTCGTAAGTAAACGAACTATGAGGATGACTTTTTTCTTCAATAATCATCGATAAGAATTACATTTCATTTGGCTTGATCATGTTCTGAATCCCAACATTATTATTTCTTTCCAGAACAGAGACAAAATATTCAGTCCTACCCACCACTCAACCCTTCATGCACCAATTAAGATATAGCAATAGTGCCACCATATAGCACTCATATTTTGGATATCCAATGTTAGAAACTGAAATAAGATCTATTTAAAAAGAACCAACTTTCTCTAACAGATGTTGTTGAATATATTAAAATATCTCTACATACTTAAGAAATATGATTACTTGCCAGAAATAGCATACAATATATTATACTTACCATATATAAAATATGTTCATCTCCTTGCTGACTCGCTTGCTTAATTTATCAACTCTAAATCTGTGAAGCTTCGGCAGACAGCTTAGAAGAAGGGTGATTGATGTTCTGAGAATCTCCAATCATAGAGGAAAAGGCTGCTTCTAATGCTGCCCTAAGAGAAGGATCCCTGGCAATGGCAGCACTAAGAACATCCACCAAGGGAAGGTCTTTCTCCGAGGGCAATCCCTCACACTGTTGAGGGTAACCATTCAATGAAAGAGGGAAAGTTTGAGAATGGTTTGAAGAAAGGGCAGTTGCAGTTGGGAATTTGAGGTAGTTCTTAGGGGGCTGGGTTAAGTCCAGTGTTACAGTGGGATATGATGATGCAGATGAATAGTGGGTAGAAGCAGACAGTGAAGAGAAGAGATCATGATTTGAAAAAGTTGTGGCATGTGAAGCAGTTGTTGAGCCAGAAAGGAACATGGTGAGTGCTGCTGATGTTGTGAAAGCCATGGACCTGGCTGCTGGAGGAAGTGAATGATTATGATTCCCTTCATAGGTTGTGATCACAACACTTTCATCACCAGCACACCTCTGAACCTGTTCCCAAGTAAATAACAACATATCTTAAGTAAACCTGCAAGACACTTTCATAGTACATGTGCATCTATATTATATCATTCCCTTTTGAAATGTTCCAAAATCTTAAACAGCTCATTTGGATAAAATTACGTTAACATGTATGCATTCCTCAACATGAGTATGTACTGTTATGTTAATGAAAAAGTGTTTCATAAAATATTCATAATTATATAAAGGAGAAAAGACATTTAAGAAAGACCTGCTTGCGAACTGGACATGCTGTTCCCATGTTGCAACGATAGTAGGCTCGAGGACAAGGGTTACCCTTTGATATCTTTTGTCCATATTTTCTCCATTGACACCCATCACCCTTCTAACAAAAACATGCCAATGCACAATTATTTACATATATATGTTTTCTTCAATGTCAGTATTTCATTTTTATGGGTTGCATCAATTTTTTTTACACTATTGTACAATTAATCATCTAACTTGGATAAAAATTAAATTTTAGTTCTATGGGTTAATTTGGAATATAATTAGAATGCTTGTTTTAATTAACTTTTTTTTCTTCAAACAACTGTCATTTGACCTTCACTTAGAGAACCGAATAATTAACATGATTGTTGAGATTTTGATCAAGTTAATTTTGAGTCACTCATGGAAATTAAGTCATTTTTAAGTTAATTAGGGAAATTTCAATGGAGTTGCTTTCCAAACTAAAAAATTATAAAATATGAATTAGTTATGTCAAATCTTTCTTAAACAATTCAGACTTAATTTTGCTTTCATAAAAGAAATTTAAAAAAACATTAAAATAATTTATCATTTTATATATCTTTGTTCTCTCTTTTGAACCAAAAGATTATTTTTATTGATAGGCAACATTTGCCTAGAAAAACAACTTTAATTTTTTTTAAAACAACTTCAACATTGGTTTATATTCCTCCATGAAAAGTTGTTTAGTACTAATACTTTAATCAAGCTCCCGAATAATCATTTGTTACTGGAGATGCTACTGAATTAATGCCATTTTGAGAAAGTAATGAACAACTTTTGAAAATGAAGAATTAGCTACAGGTGAAAACATCTTAGCACAAAGAAGAATGAAGGATTTAACTAAACTATACAGTCAACATGAACTTAATCATTGCATTTGACAAGACAAGTGTTATGTTGATTGATCAACAAAAGTGCAACATTACTTGTGGTTGTTGTCTGCAAGTTTCTCCCCAATAATGTATAATCTTAGCCTTAAAAAAATTGTAATATTATCCCATGCTTTAAATTTATATATTATAAATGAATTACATTTAGCCTGTCTAAAGTAAAAGGGTATGAATTAAGAAGGAAAGAAAATGAATTATATGGAAAAAACAACATGATGAAGAAATCTAAACGGTCATCTGATCATATCGTATTACCAGTATAATTTTTAAGAAATTATAATAAAAATTAATAAATTTAGTATTGGTGGTGATTTTATTGAATAACAATATAAAGTTATTTTAAATTTTAAATATATAGGATTTTTTTTTCTAAAAATTAAGATATAAAGACAGGAGAAAAGTAAAGAAAGTTCTCTCTACATATTTATGTGAGTGAAAAAATAATAAGAATAAATCAATTACATATAAAAAGATCAAACTTCTTACTATAATATATAATCTTTAGAAAAAAGTAGATTTTAATAATTTTGTATTTATATTATATAAATACTATTAAATAACCCTAAAATTTTACTTCCACCTGGAAGTTCTTTTTATGATCACTCCAATTTCACCTTCCAATTCCGACAAGACAAAGAAGCAGATTAAATTTAGCACATATAGTTCATTTACATCTGTGAATACACTCTTCTAAATCATTTATACCAAACTTTTCCTATTAGAGTCAAATCAATTGAATTAATGCATATATAAATGATTGATGCTTTAAGAATTAGCTATCAAATTTATAAGAAAAAAATCTACAAAAATAAGATAGAAATGCATACATACCAAAGATTCTGATCGTGCTCTTACGGACACTCTAGTTTTCTTGCAAGAAGCCTCAAATGCCTGATCTTCTATGATTTTTGCTTCTTCTGGTGTTACTTGGTTATTCATTTTACCTTCAATTGTAAGTGTTATATATATATGTCAGGTTTCTGCTTGTGTTCAACACAAGTAAATGCTTCTGAAGGGTACCTTACCAGTGTGTAAGAACTGCCAGGAGGGTGAAACTGGCTTCTTCACGTTATCTTCCCTGCTATCCTTCTAGAGACATACGAAAACATGGTTTATTCATTTAATTAATTTGTTTTGAAAAAAGTTAGAAGAGTATACAAAGTTTTATTAACTATTGTAGATTAATGATCAATAATACATGTGAGGTTAATAATTAGAAAAAAAAAGAACTTAATTTTTGTTACCTATGTATCATTGTGCTGCTGCTAGTCTTATTTATACTATTGTTTTGAGTAAGCAAACAGTGATGCAATTAATTTTCATAGCAAGTGCAATAGAACAAAGCGAACTATCAGTCAAATAAGCATATATCAAACAAATCCTTAGTCAAACTTGCCTGCATGTCCTCATTCGGAGGTGATGAAGATAGTTTCTTTCGCCGCATCGCCAACAATAACTGATTCTGAAGAGCAGCGTAGTGTTCAGTGATCTCATTAAGCATTGACCTTAGATTTTGATTCTCCTTCTTCACCTTCTCTAGCTCAATTTGCAACAAGCCCAACTAAAATCAAGTCAAAGGGGCATCAGTCAAAAAATTCATGCAATTTGTGTAGATCAATTTAACTAGTCAAAAGATTACCCACTTGGTTCAGTGGCTGTTGCTCAAGATTTTGGGAAAGCTCAAAGTTATTAAGATTCAAACCAAGAAGAGTAGATCCTAGCTGCACAGTTCACAAACATGGTATATATACTTGTAATAAGAACATGATATTTTAGCTTTCAAAACAAACTATTAGCTAATCTAAAATATTTATATTGGATATAAACAAAAACAAAAACAAAAATGAAGAAGTGGAGGTAGAGATAAAGTTGAAGCGTAAGAACAATTAGCTGGGAAGTAGTATATATATATATATACAAGATAACATGGATGGTAATTAACTTACAGTATTTCTAATGGAGGGTTCCTGAGTCCTGTTCAGTGCATCTGTATTACTAACACATGCCTTTTTCTGAACTTGCAGCAAGTTTTTGAATGCAACTTTGTCCTCCATTTATATAGAATTTATGGCTGTCACAGTTACTGAGATGGTGTGATATCAGATATGGGGTTGTTGTATGGTTTCAGTTGCAGGTCAAACTTCATATCACTATTGGAAGCGAAACCTTATATATAGATTCATATATAGTGGATGAACCTGCCTATATATATAAACTGAGACTCCCTCTTCTGGTCACCATAGTCTTTGTTAAGTATCAAGTCTGCTTGTTATCAAAGAATTTTTCCACATAAAATATACAAGTGACCTTGTCTAAGTGGAGGGGAGAAAAGATAGTGACTGCTTAAGGAAATACATTTTTGTTTAATTTGATTTATGAAATTAACTTTTGTAATAACTATCATAGAAGTGATATCTAAGAAGATAATGAAAATTAAATTTACCATTTTTTAAAATAACAAGTTTAAAGCAAACCCTTCCACTGTACAAAAGGAGGCTAAAAACTTGATGTGTGAAAATGTGAGATAAGGTCAAAAGAGCTGTCATTTATATTACGATGATCATTCAATAAATTAATATCTTTTGAAAAAAAATATTTATTATTTTACTTGTAATTTTTTTCTGTATAATTTTTATACAGATAATATTTCTCTGGCTAACACTTTTTCTATAAAAAAACATTTACATAGCTTACGATATTATCAACTGTTTTATGAAAAATTAGAACTGCCTCTAGGCTAGGATACCATTATTGGCATGCCAACGGATTTCTTGTTAAGTTATTTCTTACCAAATACGTGTTATTTTTTTATTTTTTTTTAATTTGGGAAGCGGTTTGATTATTTCATTGTAAAAGAATGGGGTGATTTCAGAAAAAAAAAAAACATAAAATTACTTTTCACTCAAGATAAATTAGAGTTATTTCAGTTATACATATTGTTTAGTTTATTACTATTTTTTAAAATGTAAGAAGTGTACTCATATCTTGAATTAGTATAAAATAAAAGCTTAATTAAAGATTAATTAAGTATTAAGTCTATGTAAATTCAACTATTTTTAATTGAGTTTTTAATAATTTTTTATTTAGTATTTAAAATTCTTATATTTTTTAATTGTTAGATTTTGTCATTAAGTAGAATAATTTAACTTTTACTTTGCATCTTACATGTTTCCATATAAAAAATTAAATAATAAATTAACTAAATTTTAAGTCCTTTTTTATAAAATTCAAACATTTTTAATTAAATTCATATAAAAATATTTCATTCTATTTAATGCCTAAAATTTTTATATTTTTTAATTAAGTTTTTACTTTTTATATAATTATAATTAATATTAAAAATTGAATTGAAAAATATAAATATTTAAGATACTCAAAAGAATAAAATTTTTAATAAAAATAATTAAATTTATGAAAATCTTAAAAATGAATTAAGATAACCTTTTTTTTTTATTTTTCATAAAAAACACTTAAGTAATGATATTCAAGATAAGAGTCACATTATATTGAATAATGATAAATCTGGCAGCAGAGATCACTAAAAAATATTAATTGAAAATACTCATGAGATACTTAAAATTTAATTAACCTTAAAATAAAAGTTTGAGAAAAAAATAATTTTAAAAGTAGAGTGAACACCTGTGTTGTTTTGTTTGATTTGTGATTAGTGAGAGAGAATGTCTGAAAATGGTGTGCTATATTTAAAACGCGTTGCCTTCATTTGGGTGGTTAGAAGTGTGATTGGTGGGTTGAGGCATTAAATAGATTGATTTGGAAAGTAGAAATGAAAGGGCACCAGGGTTGGTTTCCCTTGATGCAGGGAAACCCACTGCCCTCAATACTTTGACTTTTCACTACCATCATAGTACTTTCATTTGCTTCATGTTTTTTATTAAAAGCTAATTTCAATAACATATAAAACTTAAATGTACTTAACTTTTATATAGTTTTAACTTTCATTTATAAATTTCTTTAAAATAATAAAAAAAAAAAACTCACAAGTGCCAAGAAGAAAAGAAAAATAATATATTCCATTATTTTGTGCATGTAATGTCATGTTTGTGTCTTTAAGGAACTCATGCTTCATTTTTCATTGTCTTTGCTAATTCAACCAAACATCAATTATTGGTCGTGAAACTCGATTTCAACGTCGTCGGTCACCTACAGTACAATTGCAGCTTCATCTATACTGGGAAATGGACTTTCAAGGCTTAGGGAATTTTACAAAATTAGTTTAGAAAAAAACTATGAGATTTCTATTCATTTATAACTTTAAATATCTGCTCCCTCGAAAATTAAACATTTTAATTATAAAATTATATATTTTAAATCAAATATTTATGAGTGGTTCTTCAGTGGAATAATGAATAATAGATAAACTCAATAAAAATTTCAAAGTTCTGATATTATATTCTATAAATTGAATTTTGAGTTTAACTTATCCAATTAAATTTGATATAGATAATTTTTTTATTTTATTTTAGTTTATTAAGGAGTATAATATGATTGATTGTAAATCATGTTTAACAAATCGGACCTGAAGATTAGATGAAAAGGAGCATAATATTGTCTAATAGTGTGATATAAATATTTATTAAGCATCTATCAATCTCTTAAAAGATTTTATTACGTAAAAGAAATACAATAACTCCTATTAGCAGACATCCTTGGGTTATATTCATTAAAAGAAGAGAAAGAATTGACCATATAATCCCACGGTGTCCTTGTCAATATACGTATGTATATATCATTGAAAATGCTACTGTTCAAACTTCAAATATAGGGTATTCATGTTTTTATATTTTTGTCATTTTCAACCTATTTAAATATGAAATTAGTGATTTAGGATTGTGAAGGATGAGGATAATATTGGAGGAAGATTAATCAGAAGGACTCCAATATCTTGAATCTGGAAATATATATATACATATAATAGAGAGAATCTTAAAGAAGACTTGGAAAATCATTCTTTCCGCGTCCTCTATCCCGTGTTTGATGAAAATTTTGACCACCAAACTTTTGATTTTGACTTTGCCAGTGATGGCAATCACCACCAGAGGAAAAACTTGCATACTCACGTCACTAGATGAACTCACTGTACCTGGACCAAAATTAACCAAATTTCAATATTTTCTAATTCACATAGTGGATGTGTTTTATTTTAATATTAATAAAAAATTTATTATAGACTGTATCTATTATTCAGTAATAAAGGTTATGATATGATGTTTATGTTGGATCTTAGAATAAATTTGCAAGTTTAAACTGAAAAACATATATTGAATTGCAAAAGCAAGGCTTTATACAAGTCTGTTATAAGGAAAATAACAAAAACAAGTGTTTACAGTTCCTAACAACGTGGTGAGTGGGTCTAAGACCAATTTAAACAAACAGATTGTCCTACAAACCAGGGCATTATTAACAGAGTAAATAACCAACTAAGCGACAATAAAAAAAATCCTAACAGTTCTAATACTTCAACATCCTCCCTTAAACTGAACTGCATCAGTGCATTCAGTTTACTTTAGACACTACACACATCCCAAGTTCATCTCGTAACTTTAGGAAGGCTTCCAGTTTGAGAGGTTTAGTCATGATATCTGCCACCTGCTCTTGTGTACTGCAGTGCACCAACTCTACTATCCCATCTCTTGTAAGATCACGTAAAAAATGAAACCTCACATCGATATGTTTACTTCGACCATGTAGAACTGGATTCCTTGAAAGTCTAATAGCAGAACTATTGTCACAATAAATAGTAGTGCACACACCTTGAACATGACCAAGCTTTTCAAGAACCCTTCTTAACCAGACCCCTTGACATGC
>Ga0209700_107948_pt1 | contig 14266 bp, 9 predicted proteins | sample SiratroredBW_FD_187528 | JGI IMG/M metagenome (GOLD analysis project Ga0209700, IMG submission 187528) | Root nodule microbial communities of legume samples collected from California, USA - Siratro red BW (SPAdes) (version 2) | ecosystem: Host-associated > Plants > Roots > Nodule | place: USA... | reverse complement strand
TGAATTTCTATCATATCATATATTCACAAAGCTGCCATACTTAAATTTTTCCTAACAGTTCTTCAAGTTTCATCACACTGTTTCTTACCTCCTCCTACCTATTTCTAAATTGGCCTCATCTTATCTTTAACTTCCCATTTTACCTAGGTCTGCGGTAGTCATCTGCTCTCACATCTCAGAACAACCTTCATCAACCGTCCATCTTTATCCTATTTAGTTGCCATTCTAATTTTCTCCCTAATGAATTCATTCCTTAACCTATTCAAATTGACATATTCACTCATTCATTGCTTCATTCTCATTTTTTCAACCTTGACCTTGTTTTTTTTTCAGGATTGCACTTTTATTGCCCAGGTTTCTGATCCACATACAAAATTGCATATCTAACTACAATTTGGCACATCTTCAATATGAGTGTAAGGCCTTTTAAGGTCACACAAACACCTAAAACGTTTCTTAGTTCATCCATTCTCTTTGGATGTTATATTTGAAACCTGAATTACCTCTAAAGCACTCAGTTCTAGGTACTGCAATACTGTCATCCACTCTCCCAATCAAGCTTAAACTCCATATATTTTGTCTTTGAGCTACTGAATCAAAATCCACCGGTCTCCAAAAGATCGAAACATTTATGCACAACTCCAACTCGGCATTTACTATGTCATCAATCTAAACTACTAAAATGATATCATCAGCAATAAGTCCAGTGAGTTTTTTCCATTACAGAAACAAATGGCATGGATTAAGATTCAGACCTCAATGCAAGTCAGATGCTATCATCAATAACTAAATTAAATTGAATCAGAAAAACAAACTCAATTAATTGGTCAATGTAGTGTGAAAGCAATGCTATACCAATTTCGCTGGGAATTTAATTTTCACTTGCAACGTTAATGGACAAAGGAATACTATATACAATATTTTTCAACATAAAAGTAAACCAAATAGTCAATCTTATTTGAACTACAAGTGGTCAGAGGAACTCACATTGTACAGGCCCTGTGGAAATCTCTGAGTGGAATGATGAACCTTTAATGAACTCTAAATAGGTGCGCCCTGGAAAGTTAACGATAGTCAGATGAAAAATGACATCAACAACCAATATTAACAAAGTAAGAATGTAGGTAGAATGCAGTGCATGTCCAAAGACACCATCATATAGGAATCTACCATTTTTTGAAATGTACTGTATCTGCGGACCATTATAAACACTTTTATGTACAATTGCTCTTCTCTTAACCTCTTCCTCTCTAGCTAAAACACGCTCCAAATTGCGCAAGTTCATGATCTCTACAAAGTAAAAAATAATGATTTAAACAGTGAAGGACCTTCGGAAACTCAAACGAGATAAATACGCAACCAGTAGATGTTAAAGAGTTGTAATCTTAACCTGTTTGAGCAGCTTCTAAAAGCATCTCCTCTTGTGTCATCCTCTTCTCCTCACCTTCCTTTTTCCTTTTGACCGGCTGAGCCCCAAAAACCAAAAAATAAATAAAACCTTCTCAGAACTGGATTATAACTTTAAATTTACTAAGGTGATAACGAAAACAAAACCTTTATAAAAAAAACAAATAAATGAATCATGTTCCGTTTGCACCAATGTACAAGGTTGAAGAGCAGATAAATCACTAAGGTTATCTCATGAGCATATCCCAGATGAGTTTAACAAAAGGAAACTACCATTTACTAAGGAAACCACATGCAGTGAGAAAATGAGAAGAGAAAAAATGGACCTTCATGGTGGCTTGGAGGGCTGCACGAATGGCATCTCTCTCAGCTTGGCGAACGATGACAGAGGTCCTAGTGGACTTCCTGATCATTCTCTCCCCATTCTCATCCTGCTGTTCCTCAGCAGCCTTCCCAGAATGCTCCTCCTCCTTCGGAGAACCTTCCAATTTCGATAAAACTTTCTTCTTTTTCTTCTTCACAGCCAGAGTCTTCCCAGGAAATACAAATCGCTTTTTCTTAAGCATTCTTTCAAACACAAACAATACCATTAGAAACATAAAAGACAGATAAGGAAGTCTCAAGAAAATGGAGAGAAGAAACCTTTCTTCAGCATCATATTTGTCAGGCTCTTCTTCCTCGGGCTCCGGCTCCTGAAGAAAGTGTTGAATGTGAGTGTAAATTACAAAAGATAAGAAGAAGAAAAAAAAAAGCGCAAAAGAGTTCAAATGAGATGTTGCGAAATACATCTTCGTCGAAATCAGAGTCAAATTCATCGGCGATCTCAGGTTCCTCTTGGTAGTTGTCGTCCTCCTCCTCCTCTTTAAGAGCGTCCTGGTTCCAGAACAATTCATCTTCTTCGATTTCATCGTCAAGGAGTTTGGTTAACCTCTTGCCCCGAGTGGCTCGGGAAGCACGATCCAGCAAGACAACATCTTCGCCGGATTTCTCCATACCCACCACCACCTAAACTTCTGCCACTGTAAAAATTGGATTTTTATTTTTCATCTATGCAAATTGAACAAATTTGAAATTATTAGGGTTTTTGTTTACTTTTAAAATTGCCAAAGTATTCTAAAGAACTTAGAACATTTTTAAAAAATATTTTTAAGTATTTTTTAAGTAGATTTTGTTTTCTTTACAAGATTAGTGATACCCATCCAGAATAAACATATAATAACACTTAATATAAATTTTGTTATCCTATATTTCTGTCTTTATACATCTGTCATCTTCTATTATTACACATCTGTCATCTTCTATTATTATATCTCTAAGAATACAAACAAATTATCAAACAAGGCTAAAATAAAGAAAAAAATTTCTAATAGAAAAAAAAATTCAGAAGTTACATCATACAATCCAATAATCTTATTTCTTCACTCTAATCCTTTAAAGAAGTAAAAAGTAAAGGACAGTAGAAGAATAATTACTCACTTTATGAATTAACTTACTTAAATAAAAGTTTATTAAGGATATTGAATGAGTAACTTAGGACCAATGTTATTTTTAAATCAAAATATCTAAGTTTTTTATAATTTTTTTAATATAAAATACAATATATATATATATATATATATATATATATATATATATATATATATATATTATTCAATCTATAATACTTTTCCTATACAGATTAATTTTGGGTATCTAAAAATGAGATAAAAATTGAGAAATGAAGTATAAAAAAATAAAAGGTCAATTTACAAATTTATTTAATTCCTTTCCTTTTATTATAGTTATCTAAATATTCACATCTAAGTTTTAAAAATTAATTGGTTTAATTGATTATTTCAAATAAATTTAAACTACAAATATGAATCAAATGAAAATGTTGTTCAATTTATTTTATATCTAATTATAGAATTAGCTCTTAATTTAATCTCTAAAACTAGAAATGCAAATTATATCACAAAATACAAATATAAAATTAAATAGAAAAGAAACAAACTTGGAGAGCAAAATGATGCATGCAAAACTCAATTCCAACATATGTTCTTTATTACATTGAACTTTAAGAAATAATTTTCCAGAATTAAGAACACAAAAGACAGAGGAAAAAATAATTATGAAACTGAGAGAAAAAAGAGAACAAACAATTTCTAAAATTGGAAAAATAAACAAATAAATTTAGTCCATATGCTTAGAGTTCATTTAATCTATATAAACTTTCTAATGATTTGAACAGGTGGACTAGTTATAGGATCTAATTAGTCTATAAACTTAATTAAAGACCATACTAAAATTAAGAAAGTCAAATTTCGTTTGAACTTCTATACAAAAATTCAACAAACTTAACTAAACTTTCAAAATAATATAAAACAGAAAATAAAAATTAAATATAAAAAGCAATATGTTCATTTTGAAGCTTTGGAAATTTAAAATCCTATACAAATAAAATTACTAAAACATGTCATTAATTTCATAACATTAATGCACTCTAACACAGTATGTTGTTAGCATATAACTAATCAATACTAATATTGATTAGAAACTTCCACAAGTTTGAGAGCAACATTGCACAATTCCTTTTCACATAATTGCATTAAAACTTTTAATCAATTGTTTTACAGTTTGAGCAAACGAGGAAAATTTTTGATCATTTCTTTCTTGAACTGCAAATGTATGAAGTTATTTTGTGAAAGATATATATATATATATATAGTTTTATTATTTTTTGATTAAAAATTACATTTGTTTAAGAATTTTAATTTGTTAAAATCTGATTTCAGTTAACTGTTCTGCTGAAATTATTAAAAGTTTTTATATTAATGGTCTTAGCAAGAAAACTATTTGTATTTGGAGAAGGGTGTGACTGACATTAACTAAGAAAATCTAGACTCAGAGAAATAGGATTGTTTTTTTAGGCTGGTCAGGTGGATGAGGTAGAGATCTTCACATTGGCACAATTGCGGGCTTGGTCATGGGCTAAATTTGGTGGGTTAAGATGTCAAGGATAATTTTCGGATTGGTGCATGCACCTCTAGATTGCTTACGAGAGATTAGATAGTGGTTCGTGTGAAGTAAGATTGTTTGCAAGGACTTGTTCTACGCAGGAATATTGCTCAATGGATGGGAGTATGTCGTATGTGCAACTCTCCATTCTTCTTGGGTCAGGGATGGAAACTCTTCACGAGAAGATCTGAAGGAACTTACATCCCAATTGGGTTATATATTTTACCTGTTATTTTTATTTTTCATGACTAGATTTCATATGTAGTATACAAAGTAAGAGTGTGTATTTTGATTCCAGTAGGGCATACCAATTAATTGCTTTTATGTGGAGTGGATCTATGGATTAGATTGAAGGTGTATTTGTATAAGGGTTGGGACACTCCTGAAGTGTCCCTATTTAATTCAATTTATTTCTTGCTGTTAAAAAAAATTAAATTTTTTCTAAGTGCTGGAAAGGAAATTCAGTCAATTGTTTTTGACATTTTGGCTAATTGTTTTTACTAATTTTACATTCTTATTACATTTTACCTTGTTCTTTTGCATTTATAATTGAATGTGTTGTGCATATATTGCTTGGTGATAATTGTTTAATAAAAATACTCATTATTTCTATCTTGATTTGTAAAAAGGATTAATAGTTCAATTCACTCATTCTTTAACTTCAACCAACACATTTTTTGTATCTAGAGTGGGTTCTTGAAAGTTACTCAAGTTGATCCAAAATGGCCGAAAGCAAACTTCCGTTTGTTAAGGGTGCCTTAATCAATAGGCCACCTATATTTTGTGGATTGAAATATCAATTCTGGAAAGTCGGAATGAGAATTTTTATTGAATCGATTGATCAAGGTGTATAGGAAGCTATTGTGAATGGACTTTTTTTGCCTTAAATTGTTGTTGATGGATAGTTTGTTAATAAACCTTGGGTGTGGTTGGATTCACAGTGAAAGCAAGAAAGCTCAATATGATTCTATTGCAAAGAATATAATAACCTCGTCTCTTTATGAATTTTCCAGGCTATCACAATGTGCTTATGCAAAAGAAATGTGAGATACCTTGGAAGTCATGCATAAAGGAACAAACGATGTCAAAAAAATCAGGAAGCATTCATTAATACAAGAGTATGAGTTACTCAGGATGAAGCCATGGGAGACGATTGCGAACGTTCAAAAGCGATTAACTCACATCATGAACCATCTGATAGGTCTAGGGAAGGTGTTTGATAAGAAAGAGATAAACATAAAGATTCTAAAGTGCACTAATTTGGATGTGCTTTCTAAGTTTCTTGTTGTTGCTTCTGTCGACAAAAGCAATTTGGAATCAAGTTCCAAGTCATTTGGTTTGTACTTCAGATTTTATTTTCGCTACCATGTTTTGCTTTTGTTTTATCTTTTCGAAAACTATTAATTTTATATATAATTATGGTTTGAATTTTTAAAAGTATTGAATCATTTTCTGGGCTCCAACAGCCTTAGAAATATAAGGCAACGAGAAGAACAAAAACAAGATTTTCAATAGAATCAAAAGCATTTTTTAACATAAGGTGCTACTTAAATGTTTTAATCAAAAGCTTTACAATATTGTTTCAAGGGATAAGATTATCGAATATTTGCATTCAAAATTTGCCGTGTTAGGCAAATATGTGTTTGTGAATGGAATAATAGACTGTTATGTCATTTTGAAACTTGTACAAATAATGATTGTCATATATGTGTTGGAGTTTCTGAAAGATGCCGATATTGTAAGGTTTGGCAAGGAATAACTTTACACTAAGGAATTGTACATACTCAGCATGTCAAATTCCTCGTTGCATGTTGTCAACACCCAATTTTGTTTGGGTAATCTTTTAAATTAAAAATACGATAATAAAATAAAATAAAGAAATGAAAAAAATGAAAAATAATAAATAAAATTTTTTGGATTTTTCCATTACAAAAAATAACTAACAATAAAAAACAAAAATAACAAAAAAAAATAAATAAAAATATATGTAAATTGAAACAACAGAACCTAAAAAAATAATAATAAATAATAAAAAATAACAAGAAAAGAAAACTGTTTCCTTCATTTGCACAAAAAAAATAAAGATAATAATAAAAAAAAAACCAGTCAATCTCACTAAATCTTAACTTTTCATAAAAAAATAAAGATAATAATAAAATAAAAGAATGAGTCAATCTCACTCAATCTTAACTTCTCACAAAAAAAAGTAATGATAATAATGAAAAAAAAAAGAACTAGTCAATCTCACTAAATCTTAACTTCTCACAAAAAAATAAAGATAATAATAATAATAGAAAAGAATCAGTCAATTCACCCATGTTCTTCATTTCACAATAATACAAAATAAAATATGACCGTTCTCAAACTGTTTCATCTCACGTTCATCTACACTTCATCTTTAATAACAAAAGAAAAAAAAAAGAAAAAAGAGAGGGTTAATCTTTCAAAACTGCTCTAAACTACTTTCAATGCAGAATAAAAATAAATTAAATAATAAAAAAGGGATTCACTTAAGTGGTAACGATTCTTACGTTAAGGGGGATTTTGACGGACACATATACGGAGAGAAAAAAAAAAGAGAGAGAACAAGAAATAACATTGAGAATAGAGAAAGAAGAAAGCACAGGTTCAGGCACCAGTTCCACCACTCCCACCATGCACCTCCCACTTCGGAACCCACAAAAAACTACCTGAACCAGCAACAACACCACCCTTGTAACCACAAAAAAATTAGAATTTTCATCGGGTCAACAAAGGAAGGATGGTCAAACTCAAAGAAGAGAAAAAAACGAAATTATGGGCTTCACAATTTCTCTCCACTGCACCTCCAAACTGCTCCACTCATGCCTCCACGCTGCTGGAAGCCGCCGCCGTCGTCAACGCTGCCGTCGGCAGCGCCCACCGTCCCTGCTGTCAACCATGCTCGTCGCCGTCACCATGCACCTCCACGAGACTGGCTCTACTCACGCCTCCACGCTGACGTCCCCGCCGCCGTTGTCGACACTGCCGTCTCCGCCATCAACCATGCCCGTCGTCGCCGCTGTTGGCCATGTCAGCCACGCCAATCTGCCCTGCCATAGCACCTCACGTGCATCCCTCAAACTCTAGTGGGTTTCTAATTAATGGGGGTGCAGAGAGCACCCCCTATGTGTTTGTGTCTGCACCCACACTCTTCTCAATCCCAAAATGCCCTTGGCAATAAGTGGGTTTCCGACTAGTGAAGCTACTTCATACACCTCTATTAATTAGGATCTGCACCCTAGCTCTTCACAATTCCTAAATACCCCTAACACTAGTTGGGTTTTTGTTTAGTGGAGGTACTTCCTGTACCCCATTAATTAAGATCTGTACCGCACTCCCCTCAATTACCAAAATGTCCTTAGTCATGGTTGGATTTCTAATTAGCGGATCTACTTCCTACACCCCCATGAATTAAGATCTGTACCCGCACTCCTCTCAATTACCAAAATGCCCTTAGTCATGGTTGGATTTCTAATTAGCGGATCTACTTCCTGCACCCCATTAATTAAGATCTACACTCCAATTCTTCTTGATCCCCAAAATGCCCTTAGCCATGGTTGGATTTCTAATTAGCGGATCTACTTCCTGCACCCCCATTAATTAAGATCTACACTCCCATTCTTCTTGATCCCTAACATGCCCTTAGTCATAGTTGAGTTTCTAATTAGCATATCTACTTCCTGCACCCTCATTAATTAAGATCTACATTCCAATTCTTCTTGATTCCCAAAATGCCCTCAACCCTGGTTGGATTTTTGACTAGTGGAGTTACATCCTGCACCACCCCAATTAGTATTTACACCTGGTACCTTATTCAAAGCCCAGGCTTTAAACCTGGCACCTTATTCAAAGCCCAGGCTTTAAACCTGACACCTTATTCAAAACCCAGGCTTTAAACCTGGCACCATTACTCAAAGCCCAGGCTTTAAACCTGGCATTGTTACTCAAAGCCCATGCTTTAAACCTGGCACCTTATTCAAAGCCCAGGCTTTAAACCTGATACCATTACTCAAAGCCGAAGCTTTAAACCTGGCACTGTTGCTCAAAACCAGACTTTAAACCTGGCACCTTACCCAAAGCCTAGGCCTTAAACTTGGCATCTTACTCAAAGCCCAGGCTTTAAACCTGGCACTGTTATCCAAAGTCCAGGCTTTAAACCTAGCACTGTTATCCAAAGTCTAGGCTTTAAACCTGGCACTACTATCCAAAGCCCAGGCTTTAAACCTGACACTGACACTAGTGCCATTCACTTACCTTGTTTTCAAACACAAGCTTTCGAAAATTTCAAAAAAAAAATATCAAGACAACCAACAATCTTATCAACAAAGAACTACGTAACCCTGATTTTCCATCCCTGATGGAGATACGTAGGAGCAAGGTCAAACCTTGTCGGGCTCCCTAAAACAAAACAAAAATATTTTGTTTGTTTTATCTTAATCTCTTTATTGGAAAAATAAATGTTTTAAAAAGATCACACTCAGATTACTTATTTAATTAAAAGTACCATCTTAGGACGGGCGTTGTGGGGTGCTAACACTTTCCCCACACGTAACCGACTCCCGGACTCGAAATCCGTTTTTGCAAACTTGTCTTATCTTGTTTTTGGTTTTCCATAATTTCTTTTAATAAATTATGGTAGCGACTCCACTATTTTATAAATCAAATTATTTTTGTTTGCCATCTCCATCGAGACCAGGTTGCTACACATGTCAGTTACTTTAAATCTACACTCATTTTCTCTCTAAATTTTGCATCAATATTTATTCTTTCGCATACATTTTTCTCCAATTTGCAAGAATGTGAAGAAGCATGCATAATAGCTTGCATCGCATAAATCACGACATAGGGCTCCAATTTTCAAAGATAACAAAGAACTCACAATTGATTGCGACATTTTTTTGTGGTTATTGAACAAATGAAATGTTCTACATTCGTAGTTTGTAAAACATTTTAATCTTAATTTTATTTAGGAACTGTATATTATTTTTGAGGTTTAATCAAAATGAGTGGATATATTTTTTACCCTCTTAGTTTACTATATTCAATTTGTTTCTTTGTTTTAGTTATATTCATATTTTTCTTTTACTATATTTTGTTTTTCAATTATTAATATTAGGTCAATAATATAGTGAAAGTAGTTTTTTTTTCACATACTTGTTTTATTTGATTCCATCTGCGTATTTGAATAAAAAAGAATAGTTCAAGATTATTATTAATATTCTTCTTATTAATCATATTATTAATATTATTTTTACTATTAATACTTTTATAATTAATTATAATAATAATTTAAATATGATTTTAAAGTTTCTCTAACAAAACTAATATGTATAGGAATTATTTATGGATAGATTATCCTGTAGTGATTTTAACATTAAAGACTAATATAACACTGCGATATAATTTTAAGAATTAATTTTATCAATTGCCTTTTATTTATTTAATTATTATTATTAATAATATTATTGTTTAATTAAAAAGCCTAGTGTTATAGCGAGATATATTTATAGAAACAAATTCTTTTTTTATTTTATTCAACTGTATTAGATTCTTATTGAGTTATATGATGAAAGATTAAAGTTATAGGTTTTGAAAATTTTTAAAAGAATCTACAACGTATGCACAAATCCTTATTTTCCCTTCCATACAAGAAAGAGGGAAAGTGAAAATTTTCTGTTTAGCATATATGAAGTAAAATATAGTAAAAAATAAAACGTAATCGTGTAAAAAGGGTTTTTTTTTTATAAAGTTTTAAATAATATACAAATTTAAGTTATTTTGAATTAAAATTTTAAATAATTGAAGTTTTATTAATCTTGTTTGGTCCTTCTAATCTTACTAATTGATGGTCTCTTCTCGTGCTACTATATTATTTTATGTGAATTTACAATCATCTTAAATTGTCTTTGTTTACGATAGAAGACATTTTTGGTGTATTTGTTTCGAGAGATATAATGTTGAAAAAAATAAATTTAAGAGAAACCATATTATTTGGACCCACGGATGTGTGAAGAAACACGAAGATGAATCTGTCGTAGAAGAGATGTGATGGTGTCTCGCTCAAAAAGAAAAAAAGTAACAAGATGAAAGGATCAAAATGCCTTTGTTTTTTCTAATTTCTTTATCTGTGTATAACAATACTTAAAAATATAAACATATAATTGGTTATTATTGATTAATAATGTATGTAATCGATAAGAATTTCATAATATAATATAATACGATATTAAAAAATAATAATAATGATAAACTAATAATATAAATTAATAATAATAGTAATAAAAAATTAAATATAATAATATTTAAAATTATAAATAGTAATTATAATAATGATATTAAAAAATAATAACTAAAATATATTTATAAAATAATAATATAATATGAAAAATAATTACAAAACATAAATAATAATTATAATAATAAAATTATAAAATAATAATAATTATTATAAATTAAAAATAATAACGAAGATAAACTTATTTAATAATATTATGAATAACTAATTAATTTGTTACAAATAATTAATCATTTTTTATTTTTAAGTTAATTTTTATTATAAGGGTAAAATTTAATATTATAATTTTATCAATTAAAAATATTTAAATTTCAATCACATTCGTCATATCACTCATAAAATTTCATTTCATTTTCTTTCATTCTCATCACATTTCTTCTAATTCAAACAATCTCATCTCATATCCTCTTTCACCTTAAATCCATCCGTTTTTACTCTCTCAAGTTCATCCTCAAATCTAAACATATTCCTCAAAGGACACGATTAATTGAGATATGGACTCTCACTCTAAGTTTTTATCTCTCCATTATTGTTATATCTATTATCTCTCTTATTTTATTTATTTCTTTATTCTTTCCATACAAAAACTTTTTGGTACTTTTCTTTTTTCTAAATTCAAATTTCTCTTTCAATTGATTTATTTTTTTTAATATTATGATTAATTAAATAAAATTAATAATTATATTTTAAGATTAATTTGTTCTTGCTTTTAGAATGAATATAATATTTATTGTTTTAGTAGTTCTTGATGTTAAAGAAAAATTTTGTTTATATGATGAAATAAAATATATCTTTATTGCTGTAACGATTTATTGTTTGAAATTTATGTATTGTTTTGTTTAAAGTTTATTTTTTAATTTGTGATGATATATCATTTGATATGATAAGGAAGGATCAAACAAATTTGATAAGTTATTATAAAAGATTTTCATTTAAAATTAATCTTATCTTATAATATCTTGCATTGCCAAATTACAAAAATATTTTTTTTTCTTAATCCTAAAAATTTGTTTGGTTAAAAGTCACTAAACCAAGATGAAAAGATCAAAATACCTTCGTTTTTTCTAATTTCTTTATCTGTATATAACAATACTTAAAATAATAAAAATATAATTGATTATTATTGATTAATAATGTATGTAATCGATAAGAATTTCATAATATAATATAATACGATACTAAAAAAAATAATAATAATATAAATAAATATAATAATGATAAACTAATAATATAAATAATAATAATAGTAATAAAAAATTAAATATAATAATATTTAAAATTATAAATAGTAATTATAATAATGATATTAAAAAATAATAACTAAAATATATTTATAAAATAATAATATAATATGAAAATAATAACAAAACATAAATAATAATTATAATAATAAAATTATAAAATAATAATACTTATAAATTAAAAATAATAACGAAAATAAATTTATTTAATAATATTATGAATAACTAATTAATTTGTTACAAATAATTAATCATTTTTTACTTTTAAGTTAATTTTTATTATAAGGATAAAATTATAATATTACAATATTATCAATTAAAAAAGATTTAAATTTCAATCACATTCATCATATCACTCATAAAATTTCATTTCATTTTCTTTCATTCTCATTACATTTCTTCTAATTCAAACAATCTCATCTTGTACTCTCTTTTACCTTAAATCCATTCGTTTTTACTCTTTCAAGTTCATCCTCAAATCTAAACACATTCTTCAAAAGACGCGATTAATTGAGATATAGACTCTCACTCTAGGTTTTTCTCTCTCCATTATTATTATTATTATTATTATTATATCTATTATCTCTCTTATTTTATTTATTTCTTTATTCTTTTCCATACAAAATCTTTTTGGTACTTTTCTTTTTTCTAAATTCAAATTTCTCTTTCAATTGATTTATTTTTCTTAATATTATGATTAATTAAATAAAATCAATAATTATATTTTAAGATTAATTTGTTCTTGCTTTTAGAATGAATATAATATTTATTGTTTTAGTGTTTCTTGATCTTAAAGAAAAATTTTGTTTATATGATGAAATAAAATATATCTTTATTGTAGTAACGATTTATTGTTTGAAATTTATGTATTGTTTTGTTTAAAGTTTATTTTTTAATTTGTGATGATATATCATTTGATATGATAAGGAAGGATCAAACAAATTTGATACTTGGTAAAAGATTTTCATATAAAATTAATCTTATCTTATAATATCTTGCATTGCAAAATTACAAAAACATTTTTTTTTCTAAAAGAAAAAAAAATAATCCTAAAGTTTGTTTGGTTGCATTAATTTGAGAAGATTTGCAAGATGTGATTCTTGTTATGGGAAGAGATTTGAAGAGATAGAATAAGAAATTACAAAATAGTCCTTGTAAGTGAGTTTGAAATAATGAAATACCTTTTTCCACAAGGGTCAATTAGTAATTTTACAAATATATCAATTAAAAAAATAAAAAATCTATAATATCTATCAAATCATTCCTAAACTTTCATAAATCTAAACAACCTTATCATCCACACACAATCTACTCAAATTCCTTTAAATTTATTAACTCAAATCCATTCCTTCAAAATTTTATATACTATAATAATTGATTTATTTTATATACATATAATATTCAGATTTAAATCCCCCTTCCATGTTATTGTTAAAAATAATAATAATAATATTAAAATAATATATACAGTAATAATTTATGAATTGATTCAAATTAACTTATTTAATTATTTATATTCTATTTTAATTTTAAAGTCTATTGTAAAAATATGATATAATTTTAATAATTAATTAATCAACTACTCTTCATTAAATTATTGTTACTATTACTTTTTGTTCTTAGTTTAAAACTCTATTGTTATAATGAGAAATATATGTAAAAAAGTTATCTTTTACTTTATTAATCTTTTAGTCAATTATATAACGAAAGATAAATGTTATATTTTTAAATTTAAAAAAAAAAACTCAAAAGTTGCAGAAACCTTTATTTTCCCTATCATAAAAGAGAAAGGGGGAGTGAAAATTTTCTTTTTACTATATAGAGTATAAGATAGTAAACACTAAACAGTAAAAAATTTAAAAGATACTAAAAAATAAAAAATAAGAGATAGTAAAATATAAAATGTAATCTTATAAAAAGTATTTTTTTAATAAAATTTTAAATAACCTATAAATTCAAGTTATCTTATATTAAAGTTTAAATAATCTATAAATTATAATTTTATTTAATTTATTTGGTCATTCTAATCTTACAAATTGGTGATCTCCTTTCTAATGACTTTCTTATCTTCTTCTCATCTTAAATGTACTTTAATTGTTAGTCCTTTTTCTTTATCTTTGTTTAGCTATTATATAATTTATTTTTCTCTTTTCTAGTTTTTTTCATTTATTCTTTTATGGACAAAGTCTTCTTTTTACATGGAATGAATATAAAATTGGTTGTCGTTGTGTTTCTTTATATATCTTGATTTGAAAGAGATTTTTTTTTTTTTTTTTTTTTTGGAATTTTTTTTTTTTTTTATTTT
>Ga0209700_107946_pt1 | contig 14271 bp, 15 predicted proteins | sample SiratroredBW_FD_187528 | JGI IMG/M metagenome (GOLD analysis project Ga0209700, IMG submission 187528) | Root nodule microbial communities of legume samples collected from California, USA - Siratro red BW (SPAdes) (version 2) | ecosystem: Host-associated > Plants > Roots > Nodule | place: USA... | reverse complement strand
AATGAAGATCAGGTGTAGAAGACTTAGCTTTGGTCCAGAACCAAAGTAGCAAGAACCTCACTTCAAGGATGCTTTAAAGATTCACGTTCTTGGAGGTTTCTTGATTTGAAAAGCTTTGCCAAAATGATGATCGCACAAAAGGGGCAATATCTCCCTTAGAAAATCTCAATGAATGCTTTTCGAAAGTTTTTGATAACTAAAAATGATAGTGCACATTTCTTTAAATACCCAACTTAGTTTTAAAAACAGCTTAGCTGTCACAATTCAATTAATTGAACAAATCATTCAATCGATTGAATTTGACCGTTAGTTTGACCCAATCAAAGGTTTCAGTTGTAACAGCAATAACTGTATTTCAGTTGTAACAGAAATAACTGTCACATTCCATCGATTGTTTTAGAAATTCAATTGATTAAAAAACCTTTTCCAACAAAAACAGTTTGGGTTATTTTTATTAAAAACAGTTTTAATAAAAATATTTGTGAATCTTTTTTAGCACCTCAGAAGTGATGAACCATGCCACTAGTGATTTATGACTAAGCTAATCACCAACACACAAACCCAACTAAGGACCAAGACCTAATCACCCAACCATCTTCATGTTGGCACAAAGTCTTCACTTGAACAATTCTGGTCCAGGTGGGATCTAACAGATTCTTCATGAGGCAGTCTTCATCAGCTTCACATGCTAAGCCTTGGTGCTCACAATATTGACTTCATCAAATCACATGCTTAGCCTTGGTGCTAACATAACACACCTAGCAAAGACCTAAACAAACAACCAAGCACAAACAACACACTGCCTAAACTTCTTCCGAACACATAACCCAAACAACCAACACACAACCTAAACTTCTGCCCCATTGTCTTCAATAAACGGAGAGAGACAACCACTTAGTTATGCAATGCATGGTCTACTTGTATGGTGGGAAGAATAAAGTCCCAATATTAGACTGAATATCATCAACTTGGGTCTCAATCAGTTGAAAGTGTGTCTGGCAGTACTCGTGATGCACACGGTGTTGGTCCTGCATATTGTTCAGTTGGTTGAACATCATTTGTTCAAACCCAGCAAAATAATCTTGTCCAATAGCAGCAGTAGGTATTTCACTCGCCATTCCAGCTTGATCATGATCCATATTAGCTTCATCAGCTTCATCCTCAGATTCCTCAGACTTTTCTTCAATTGATTCTTCCTCGTTATCATCATCAGTTGTTCTTTCATCAGCCTTACATACCCATTTCTTGTTTTTTAGTTTCACCAGCCCGATCTTGGTTAAATTTGCTGTGGAGATCTGATTCACTGCCTTGACTTCCTCAATAATCTCTCCTCAACATCAATCTCAAAGTAATCAATAAACTTTGATAACATTGTCACATAGGGGATGCAATACTCTAACTTCTTGCCCACTTTGAACAAGTGATCACGGATAACTTGAATCCAATTGACTCTGATTTTGGACGTGATGCAGTACATAAGAATCAAGTCTTCCTCAGTCAAGGTAGCATGATTGAAACCTCTCGGTGTGAGTATCCAGATGACAATGTAGGCCAGAATTCTTGGTATTGCTGCTAAACCACCAACATTATAAGTTCTGGACACAGAGGACTGATCTCTAAGGCAAGATTTGTAAAACTACACCTTGTTGAAACTTCCCAGATCAGAAGAATTTCCTCTGGTTACAACAACTCCTTTATTATTCAAGCCTGTGACATATATCCAGACATCCTCATTGATAGCAAAGTTGATTCCTTTCACCTGTGAGTATATGCACTCATCATCATACCACATATTTGATAGAAAAACCTTAACCAAATCTGGATAAGTATTTCCAGTCAGGTTCAGGAATTGGTCCAGCTTATGAAATTTCAGCATACTTCTTACTTCACCCAGTTTTTCTTCTTTAAGCCAATCTAGGCTTAACATCTTTGGAGAAATGATTATCTTCCTGCTGTAGAGCTTGTAGTAGTCGTCTATGCTTTCCTGGTTTCCGCAGAACCGTCTCTCAAGATAATCACTCTCATTTGGTTCATCGGAACCAGCATTTTTAACTACAGCCAACTTTGTTCTCTTTCTCAGGTTGGATGATGATGCCATTTATAATGCACTGATTTGAAATAGAATGGATTCCCATACAAAACAAGTAGTATTCGTGAAGTGGTGTGTGAATGTATGCATGTTCAGCTAGCAATATAAAGACAGATTAATGCACTACACCCTAGAGCACAGATTGACAGTACACTACACAACATCAAATTCCAACAGATTGAGATACTACACGTTATCAGCATTCTAACAGACTGGGATACTTAGCTTTGCAGAGATTCCCTCAAAAACAACTTTTGCTTGTTGACTGCCAATACTTCAGTGCCACGTGGAGTCCTGGAAACTCTCTCTCTTCACATGTTGAGCGTCACCTTGGTCAATTTTGTCGTATTCGGTCAACAGCTCACTGTTTTGCAATGGTCTTGGTTCCAATCTAACTGATTCAGTTACACAGTCCCATGCTAGTTGGATTTCAGCTCTCGTCCAATTTCACATGCATTCAACATTTCCATTTAAATTACTTATGATTTATACAGAAACAAAATAAAAATAATTATGCAATTGAATTTGGTGCAGTGAACTGTGAAGTGCCACGAAGAAAAGAAAATAAACTGCTAATAGATCATAAGATATAAATGATTCACAACACATGTTTGATATCTAGTATACCAAGTTCATTCCTTAGAAAATTAAATCTTTCTTTACTCAAGGGTTTTGTAAACAGATCAGCAAGTTGATTCTCAGTACTAACAAACTGAATTTCACAATCTCCATTAGTGACATGGTCTCTAATGAAATGATGGCGAATTTCAATATGTTTAGTCCTGGAATGTTGAACTGGATTCTTTGTAAGATTAATGGCACTGGTGTTGTCACATAATAATGGAATTTTAGACAAGTTAAGGCCAAAATCACTTAACTGATGTTTCATCCACTAGGTTCGTGCATAGCAGCTTCCAGCTGCAATGTATTCAGCTTCAACAGTTGACAATGCCACACATGCTTGTTTCTTGTTGTGCCATGAAACTAAACTTGATCCCAGCAAGTGACATGTCCCACTTGTGCTTTTCCTGTCTATTTTGCAACCTGCAAAATTAGAATCAGAATATCCTACTAAATTGAGAGATACATCAGCAGGATACCATAGTCCGACGTTTATAATTCCTTGCAAATACTTCATAAATTCTCTTTGTTGCAGTTAAGTGTGACTCCTTAGGATTGGATTGAAATCTAGCGCAGAGGCACATATTGAACATGATATCTGGTCGACTGGCAGTAAGATAGAGCAATGATCCGATTAATCCTCTGAATTTAGTCTGATCCACATTGGCTCCTTTATCATCTGAATCTAAATAACAGTTAGTTTCCATAGGTGTTACACTTTCTTTACAACTTTCCATATTAAACTTTTTCAGCAACTCCTTGCAGTACTTGGTTTGACTTAGAAAAGTCCCATGATTTAGTTGCTTGATTTGCAATCCAAAGAAGTAGTTGAGCTCGCCCATCATGGACATTTCAAACTCTCCCTGCATAGCTGCAACAAACTGCTTGCACAAATTTTGATTAGTGGATCAAAAGATAATATCATCTACATAGACTTGAACTAGAATAATATCAGAACATGCTTTCTTAATAAACAGAGTCTTATCTGTTTTGCCTCTCTCATATGAACGAGATAGCAAGAAACTACTCAACCTCTCATACCATTGTCTAGGTGCTTGCTTCAAGCCATATAGTGCTTTCTTTAGCTTGAAGACATGATTGGGATGCTTATGATCTTCAAAACCCTGAGGTTGACTAACATACACCTCTTCATCTATGTAGCCATTAAGAAATGCACTCTTGACATTCATTTGGTGCAATTTGAATCTATTCATGCTTTCGTAGGCTAGCAACAATCTCACGGCCTCAAGTGTTGCCACTGGTGCATAGGTTTCTCCATAGTCAATTCCTTCTTCCTGATTGTAACCCTTTGCAACCAATCTAGCTTTGTTTCTCACGATAACACCATGTTCATCTAATTTGTTCTTGAACACCCACTTGGTGCCAATGACATTCATCTCACTGGTTCTTGGATCAAGTGTCTAGACCTCATTCTTGGCAAATTGGTTCAGTTCTTCGTGCATAGCAGTTATCCAACTGTTGTCTTCCAGTGCGTCAGCTATAATCTTTGGTTTAGTTTGTGAAACAAATGCCATATGTTCACAGAATTGATTCAGTGTACTTCTGGTTGAAACTCCTTTCTGCACCCGTCCAATTACATTATCCAATGACAAATTCCTAGGAACTCTCCACTCCTTAGGCAATCCTGAACTGATCCTGTCAGCAACAACTTCTTGTTCAGCAGATTGATCTTCTGGTACTATTGACTGAATTTCTGGTAGCACACTGGTTTCTTCAGTCTTATTTTCCAGTTCAGTTCCAGCTTGTTGAGTAATTGAAATTTCATCATCTGCACATGTCTTAGGTCTTTCCTGCATAACTTGGTTAGTTTCATCAAAATTCACATGTACAGATTCTTTTACCAGCATAGTCCTCTTGTTATAGACACGATAAGCATAACCATGTTGTGAGTAACCCAGAAAAATACCTTCATCAGACTTGGAATCAAACTTATCCAGGTTGTCCTTACCATTACTAAGTATGAAGCACTTACAGCCAAAGACCTTTAGGTGAGACAGATTCGGTTTTCTTCCTCTGAACAGTTCATATAGAGTGTTCTTCAGTATGAGTCCGATCAGCACTTTATTTAGTACATAGCACGCTCTGTTGACAACATCTGCCCAAAAGTATTTGGGTAGTCTAGTCTCGTTCAATATCGTTCTAGCCAGTTCCTCCAAAGATCTATTTTTCCTTTCTACAACTCCATTCTGCTGTGGAGTTCTTGGTGCTGAGAAGTTGTGCTTGATTCCCAACTTACTGTAGAATTTGTTAAACTTCTCATTCTGGAATTCTCTACCATGATCTGATTTGATAGACACTATGCTGCTGTTTTTCTCATTCTGCACAACTTTGGCAAAATTCTTAAACACATGGTAAGTCTCATCTTTGGTGGCAATGAAAAATGTCCAAGTGAACCTAGAATAGTCATCAACAATAACAAAACCATAGTAGTTCCCTCCTAGGCTCATAGTTATAGAGGGACCGAATAAATCCATGTGCAGCAGCTCAAGTGGTCTAGTTGTTGAAACAACATTAATCGGTTTAAAAGAGCTTTTAGTTTGCTTACCCATTTGGCATGCTTAACACAACTTGTTCCTCTCAAACTTAAGCTTAGGAAGACCAATTACAAGATCTTTAGATGCAATCCTATTTAAATGATGCATGTGTATGTGTGCAAGTCTCCTATGTCACAACCAAGATTCATCATCTCGGGTAGCAAACAATTCATGCTAGATGTTATGCAAGAAACATTAAGCATGTAAATATTCTCACTCTTTTACCTACAAGAACCGTTTCGGCAGATTTTGAATCTATTATGAGACATTGAGTAGGCTCAAACGTGATCTTATACCTCTTATCACACAGTTGACTGATACTTAGCAAGCTGTGCTTTAATCCTTCTATTAAGAGTACATCTTTGACGGTAACTCTATCATTTCCTCCAATGTTACCAACTCCAATTATCGTGCCTCGGTTATTGTCACCATATGTCACATATCCTACAGATTTCCATTTGAAATTAATCAGTTGAGTTGAATATCCTGTCATATGCTTTGAGCATCCACTATCCGGATACCACATCAGCTTACTGGATGCCAAGCAGACCTGCAAAATAGATTAGAGTTGAGGCATTGGTACCCTGTTAAATTTGGGTCCATATTTGTTAGTGATGCTTTTAGGCATCCACCTAACTAAACCTTTTGGCCCTAAAAATCTTCTAAACTTACAGTCCTTGACAGTATGACCTCTTTTCATGCAATAGAAGCAGGTAATAGGCTGTGAAAACTGTTTAGTATTGGTTTTGAAAAAGCTATTGTACTTTTTCTGTTTTCTTGGGAAATTGGGTTGATGTCTAGTTCTAGCCTTTTCGAAAACACAGTTCTGAGAGCCCAGAATGGCATTCAGATTGGCTGTTCCCATAGTCAACTTTGAAGCAATAGTAATTAGGTAGTTCACCTTCTTTTGAAGAACTCCACAGTTTTTACAGTTTGCTGGTTTGCTGGAGTCTAAGTTACTGGAAGTTTTGTAGTGTTCAAGGTCAGTTTTCAGTCTTAAAACTTCACCTTCGAGTTCCTTAACTCTGGCTTCCAACCATTTATTCATACCCTTCAGTCTATTGTTGGAACGAGCCAACTTGTTTGCTTCCTCATGCATATCTTGAAACGCATTCAGCAGTGAACTGTAATTTGTACTGTTAAAGAAAGTGCTGGAATCTTCACTACTAACCTCAGAATTCTTTCCAGCCATGAAACACAGATTTGCTTCAATGTCTTCCTGTGAAGAGCTGTTGGATGAAGATGCATTGTCTTCCATGCAATGTATGCCTTTCTTCCCTTTCCAGCTTTGTAATTCTCCTTTTCAATGCTCTTCTCTTTGTTAACCAGATTTGGACAGTCTGCTTTCATACGTCCCTGTTTGCCACAGCCATAACAGGTTAGCTTATTTGAATTTGAATCAGGTTTTCTAGTATACCTTTTAGATTGTTGATTCTTTGCCCTGCTCTTCAGCTTGATGAATTTTTGGAATTTCTTTGTCAGCAGATTGAAGTTCTCAGAATCACTATCTTCTTCTGAGTTGTCCTCACTGGTTTCAATCTCAATAACTTTTGATTTCAATGCAAGGCTTCTGGATTTCTTTTCAGCAGATTCCATTTCCTTCAACCTCGTCATCTCTAGTTCATGTTCTCGCAGTTTACCAAATAATACAACTGTTGTGAGAGTTGTCAAATCTCTAGTTTCTGAAAATGCTGTCACTTTGGGCTGCCAACTTCTATTCAAGTATTTGAGAATCTTGATGTTTAGTTCCTCTTTATCAAACTGCTTTCACAGTCCGATCAGGTGATTAACTATATGAGTGAATCGTTTCTACACATCAGCAATTGATTCTCCTAGTTGCATCCTGAATAACTCGTACTCCTGAATCAGCGCATGTTTCCATGCCCGTTTCACATCATTCGTGCCTTCATGAGTGACTTCCAGCACATCCGACATCTCCTTTGCAGAGCTGCATTGAGACACCCTGAAAAACTCATCCAAATTCAAGGCAGAAGTTATAATGTTGTTGGCAATACAATCATACTACACACGCTTATTCTCTATATCAGACAGTTCATCAAAAGATTTCATAGTAGACACACCATTAACAACATGCATAGGTACATATGGTCCATTTACTATTGCATTCCAACTGCTTCTGTCAATAGACTCAATAAAGATCTGCATTCTAACTTTCCAGAATTGGTAATTCACAACAGAAAACATTGGAGGTCTATTTATTGAAGCCCCCTCAGCAAAAGGAAAATGATTTTCAGCCATAGATTGAAAACTTGACTTAGGATACAAGTCCTAGCTCTGATGCCAATTGTAAGAAACTGTTTTGGCTAAAATACAAGAGGGGGGTGAATTAGATTTTAAAATCTTTTTCAAAACTATTTGAACTTTTAAGAAAACGCAAGTCAGTTTGATAAACTGGATCTTTATTGACTTTACGGAACAATACAGTAGAATGAATCATTAAACAGAACTCAATCAAGTCACAGTACAATGCAGTAAACCAAACAGATTTATCAAAATTCAAATGTAACTGCTGAAGCAATCTAGTTTATTACACAGAAACAGACAAAAGTTAACTACACAGAATGAACTGGTCAGATTCAATCCAGTTAACAGTTTTGAATTATTAAGAACCAATAAAATTCTTTTTATGAAAGAAACAATTATTAAAAGAAGATTAAGTCTTAATCCAATAGAGTCCAGTTATTGATTCTAAAAACAGTTTATACAGTGAACAAATCAATTAAATCAGTGATCAAGAAAGAGAAAGAAGATTCAAGAACACAAGGACTTTTATCCTGGTTCACCCAACAAACGGGCTACGCCCAGTCCCTCACACACAGTAAGAATTTCATTAAAAATGATCAAACTGATCAAGTTTACAACACTTGCCCACAACAAGAATACACTGCACTCGGCAGCCAACCACTGCTGAAGCTACAGTAGACGAAGAAACCACACAGAGTCCACTGTGTGTTTCAAGAACTCCCTTGCTGAAACTTACAGCAAGTCACAGTTATACAGAATCCACTGTATAACCCAGAAATGCCTCACTGCACCCCACAATAGACCACTACTGAACCCACAACAAAACAAGAAACCACACAGAAACCCACTATGTGTTTCAAGAACACCCTTGCTGAAACCTACAGCAAGTCACAGTTATACAGAATCCACTGTATAACCAAGAAACGCCTCACACTGCTCCCCGCAGTAGGCGAACCACCAGTACAGTCTCACTGTACTAAGAATTACACCCCAGTAATTCAAGAACTTTGTAGCAGTTTGAATACAGTTGAAAGATTTACATAGAAATCAACTAACAACATCAACTCTATACAAAAGATCAAAAATGTAAGAAGAAACAGGTATAGAGTGCTTAGGCTGAGGTCAGATCAATGATGTAGAAATGTGCAGTCAGTTTCCAAAGCTCCAGCAAAATGCAGAAATTCAGTTCTTGATGAATTCTTTGAAAACTTCAAATGATCTTGATCTCAAAAGTTTGGTAGCGTTTTCTCTTGCTTGAAAGATCTCAAATCAAATCAGTGTAGTATGTTTGAAAATTCTCTGTGTTATCCTCTTTTGAAAATGAACCAACTATATATAAACAGTTGTAGTGACAACTGTCAAACTTTAGTCGATTGGTTTGACACTTAGTCGACTAAATTTTAAAAGACAGTTAAAACGGTTTTTCAAAATCTGAAATCTGTTTTTAATGATTTTTAAAATCTTGCTAAAGCCAATTTTCACAGTGGAGCTTATCAATGATCAACACATTCATCATCAGAGATTTTCACCTCAATCTAGACACGCCAACACCATCTAAAGCCTAGACCCAAAAACTCCAATCTCCATGCATCTTCACTTAAAAGCACTTGGTCTTGACTTGGTCAACTTGGCTTATTTCTTCAAATTAACTCAGCAGCTTTAGTTGTAATTGGTTTGGCTTCATCAAATCAATACAGCAACTCCTGGTGCTAACAATTTTCATAATGGAAATCCTTACAGTGGTGTAGACGTAGCCCTTGTGGAAGGGTGAACCAAGATAACTTGTTGTGTCTTGTTCTCTCTTGCTCTCTTTTGACTGTTCTTGATAAATCTTACTACTTTTCTTGATTTTTCAGAATCTGTTAAACCTTGTTAATTGAATAATTTCCTCAACTTTCTGAAAATGTTTTAAGTAACTTTTGAAAACATATATTCTGTTTAAACTCAGTCTATTCTTGACATTTCTGAATCTGATCAATAATCCGAATATTAGTTTTCTATAAATCAGCTAATTCACAACTTACTGGGTTCACTGTTCATTAATTAGTTTTTCCAAAAAAGTTGATTTTCCACAATTACTGGTTAAAAACAGTTTTAATACATTAATCAAAGGTTTCCTTGTTTGACAATAGGTTCTTTAATTTGTAATTGATAATAAATTTTGAATTGATCTAATTCTTTGAGTTCTTGGATTAATCTTTAAATACTATTTTACTGTACATTGCATTTTTCCAGAACTTGCTTAATAGTCTACTGCTTTTCCAGAATTACAATCTGTCTTCAGTTTACTGATCTGTGTGATTGCCTTTATTCTGGAATTTGTTGTGAACCTTTGTTGATTGAAATTTATATCATCTTGAATAGTTTCTTTAAATATTTTTCATTTCTCACATTGAAAAATACATTTGCGAAAAGTTTTTAAAAGTGTTCAATTCACCCCCTCTCTTGAACTTGGCCAAAACATATTTTACTCTCTCCATTCTCTTGGCAGTCCAGAGTTAATTATTTTTGTACCAGCTCCATATTCAATTGGTTGAATTCCCTGTTCAATTTGTTGAATCTCTAATAGTTTACTGGCTTCTTCTGTTCTATTTTCCAGCCCAGTATCAATTTGTTGTCCATTGGGAACCTCATCATCTACACCCATCTTAGGACTTTCCTGCATATTCTGGTTAGTTTCATCAAATGCAATATGCATGGATTCTTCAACTAGCATGATTCTTCTATTATATGCTCTACATGCATGACCATGTAATGAATATCCAAGGAAAATACCTTCATCCGCTTTTGAGTCAAATTTGCCCAAGTTATCCTTACCATTGTTTAAAATAAAACATTTACAACCAAAAACTTTTAGATGAGAGATATTGGGCTTCCTACCTTTAAAGAGCTCATAGGGGGTCTTTTTCAAGAGGTCTGATTAGCACCCTATTGAGAACATAACAAGTTGTACTTACTGCATCAGCCCAGAAGTACTTTGACAAATCTGTTTCATTCAAGAGGGTCCTTGCTAGTTCTTTCAAAGACCAATCCTTTCTCTCCACTACTCCATCCTGTTGTGGAGTTCTTGGTGCTGAAAATTTGTGTTTGAATCCATATTTGCTACAGAATTTGTCAAATCTTTCATTATGAAATTCTCCCCCATGATCAGATTTAATGGTAGAAATACTGTAATTCTTTTCATTCTGGATAACTTTAGCAAACCTCTTAAAAGCATGATAGGCTTCATCCTTGGTAGCAATGAATAATGTCCAAGTAAAACGTAAATATGTAAAATAAGGTTTAGACCGAGTTCAAGAGGGGGGCTGAATTGAACTTTCAAAAACTTTTCGCAAATCTGATTTGTTCTTGAAGTAGAGAATGAAAATCCTTTATTCAATCGATTGAATATGTAATTCTGGACTGTCAGGTAAACAATCGATTGTGCACAGCGGAAGATATCAGAGTTAAACCCAGAAATCAGTTAAACCCAGAAAACAGTTTACAGTGTAACAATGTTTTAACCCAGATTTAAGATGTTTAAACACAATCCAGAATCACAGTTGATTATGAAAAAAGATGTTCAGAGTATGATCAACAATATGAACAGATTTTAATCCAGTTAATTTTAAAGATGGCAGCAGTGAATAAAAGCAATCAAGAAGAGTAGGGAGAAAAGCAAGAACACAGAATTTTTATCCTGGTTCACCCTTCCTCAAGGGCTACGTCCAGTCCTTTGCAAACTAGCAAAGATTTCCACTAAAACAAATCACAAGATCAGTTTACAACCCTTGCTCCCAGCAAGTTACAAACTGCTCCCAGTAGTAAACCCACACCTCACTGAACCCCTCAGTTAGTGTGTAACCAGTGTAGAAACCCACTGCACCACAACACTTGCAGGCCGCAAGCAGCACTGCTCCCAGCAGCACTCACCCTCTACTGAACCCCTCAGCAGATGCGAGACCAGTCAAGAACCAACTGCACCAACTCAATTACAAACCCAGTAATTGAAAACATCAAACAGATTGCAGATCAACAGGATCAGGAAAGATTACAGAGTACTTCTACACAAAATAGATTACACAGAATGAAGATCAGGTGTAGAAGACTTAGCTTTGGTCCAGAACCAAAGTAGCAAGAACCTCACTTCAAGGATGCTTCAAAGATTCACGTTCTTGGAGGTTTCTTGATTTGAAAAGCTTTGTCAAAATGATGATCGCACAAAAGGGGCAATGTCTCTCTTAGAAAATATCAAGGAATACTTTTCGAAAGTCTTTGTTTTGATAAATCTGAAAGTGATGATTCTCATTCCTTTAAATACCCAAAACAGTTTTAAAAACAACTTAGCTGTCATAATTCAATTAATTGAACAGACCATTCAATCGATTGAATTTGACCGTTAGTTTGACCCAGTCAAAGTTTTCAGTTGTAACAGCCATAATTGTATTTCAGTTGTAACAGAAATAACTGTCACATTCAATCGATTGTTTTAAAAATTCAATCGATTGAAAAACTTTTTTTCAGCAAAAACATTTTGGGTTATTTTTATTAAAAACAGTTTTAATAAAAATCTTTGTGAATCTTTTTAGCACCTCAGAAGTGATGAATCATCCCACTAGTGATTAAGGACTAAGCCAATCACCAACACACAAATCCAACTAAGGACCAAAACCTAATCACCCAACTATCTTCATGTTGGCACAAAGTCTTCACTTGAACAATTCTGGTCCAGGTTGGTTCCAACAGATCCTTCATGAGACAGTCTTCATCAGCTTCATATGCTAAGCCTTAGTGCTCACAATATTGACTTCATCAAATCACATGCTTAGCCTTGGTGTTAACAAAATAATAATGTACTATAACAAAACAAGAGTAATTACCTCCTAGGCTCATAGTTCTTGAGGGACCAAACAGATCCATGTGAAGCAGCTCAAGAGGTCTAGATGTTGACTCCACATTCAATGGTTTGAAAGAGCTTTTAGTTTGTTTACCCTTTTGGCATGCTGCACACAATCTATCCCTTTCAAACTTGAACTTAAGTAGACCAATTACTAGCTCTTTTGATGCAAGTCTATTAAGATGATGCATATGAATATGAGATAATCTCCTATGCCACAACCAAGACTCATCATTCCTAGTAAGCAAGCAATTCATACTAGATGTTATGCATGAAACATTCAACATGTATACATTGTTTACCTGTTTACCTACTAGAACTGTTTGACAGGTTTTTGAGTCTGCTATGAGGCAAAGATCTGGCTCAAATGTGATCTTGTACCCTTTGTCACATAGTTGACTTATACTGAGCAAACTGTGCTTTAATCCACCAACTAGGAGTACATCTTTAATCATAACATCATCATCTCCTCTAATGTCACCAAATCCATGTATTCTTCCACGATTATTGTCTCCATAGGTGACAAATCCAGCAGGTTTCAGCTTCAGATTAATTAATTGAGAAACATCACCAGTCATGTGTTTGGAGCATCCACTGTCCAAATATTACATTTGCTTCTTAGATGCCAAACAGACCTGCAAAACAATTAAAGTTTGAGGTATTGGTACCCTGTTAGATTTGGGTTCACAAGTGTTAGTGATGCTTTTAGGCACCCACCTAACCAACCCCTTAGGCACATCAAATTTTCTTATTATATAGTTTCTCACAGAATGACCTTTTCTCATACAATAAAAGCAAGTCATGGGGGATGTAAACTATTGCTTGTTTTTTTTAAAGAAACTGCTGTATTTCCTTTGTTTTCCTTGAAAACCAAATTGATAGCCAATGCCAGCCTTTTCAAAAACACAGTTTTGGGAACCCAAAATGGCATTGAGGTTCGCTGTTCCCATTGAAAGTTTGGAAGAAGTAGTTATTAACTAATTAACTTTCTTCTGTAAAGCTTCACAGTTTTCACAATTAATTGGCTTGCTAGAGTCAAGATTACTGGAAGCTTTGTAAATAATTTCTAGATGATCAAAATCAGTTTTCAATTTCAAAACTTCATCTTCCAGTTCTTTGACTCTTCCTTTCAACCAATTATTTAGACCTTTCAATCTATTGTTGGACAAGGCCAATCTGTTTACTTCTTTATGAGTTTCAAAGAAAGCTTGAAGAAGTGAACTGTAGTTTGCACTATTAAAAGAGGTGTTGGAGTTTTCACTACTAACCTCTGAATTTTCTCCAGCCATGAGACACAAATTAGCTTCAACATCTTCATGTGAAGAACTGCTGGAAGAAGTAGCATTGTCTTCCCAAGCAATGTAGGCTTTTATGCCTTTTCCAGATTTGTGACTCTTCTTCTCACTTGCCTTTTCTTTGTTAGCAAGGCTTGGGCAGTCTACTTTCATTTGACCCTATTTACCATAACCAAAACAGGTAAATTTAGTCGGATTAGAATCAAGTTTCTTGTTATACCTTTTACTCTGCTGATTCTTCATCTTGATAAATTTTTGAAATCTCATTGTTAACAAATTGAGATTTTCAGTATCACTGCACTCGTTAGAACTCTCCTCGTTGGACTCAACTTTTGCAGTCTTTGTTTTGAGTGCAAGGCTTCTGGATTTCTTTTCTACAGTCTTTGTCACAACCGGGGTCACGACGGGGACGGCGAACAAAAAATAATTTTATTTTAATTTTTAAAACAGAGGAGTCGCCACCATAATTTATTAAAGGAAAATTATGGAAAACCAAAAACAAGATAAGGCAAGTTCGCAAAAACCAGATTTCAGGTCCGGGAGTCGGTTACGTGTGGGGAAGGTACAAGC
>Ga0209700_107945_pt1 | contig 14273 bp, 5 predicted proteins | sample SiratroredBW_FD_187528 | JGI IMG/M metagenome (GOLD analysis project Ga0209700, IMG submission 187528) | Root nodule microbial communities of legume samples collected from California, USA - Siratro red BW (SPAdes) (version 2) | ecosystem: Host-associated > Plants > Roots > Nodule | place: USA... | reverse complement strand
TATAAATTAATATATATATATATATATATATATATATATATATATATATATATATATACCAACTGATTGCTTCACACCGTGGGCTTGCACTACCTGTTTTGCTAACACGTGTGACTGTTGATTGATGTGTCTCTAATTCATTGGGTGTTCTGTCAATAACTGATTTTTCACTGAATACTATAAAATATCATTTTGTTTAAGCGCATAGCAGAGACTTTTTATGCACAATTTAGTGACAAGGACAACATTAAATTGAAAATCATATTTAAAAAAAATTTGACCTTTACATAATGTTCGATAGGAGCGGATAAAAGAAGAAAGTTATAATTTTTGCTTTGATTCAAAATTTTGAAAAGAGGGGAAGAATGATTTACGTTAGTTAGATTAGGGCACGTTTTAACCAAATAAGTTAACGCTATAATTGGAAACTTCGCACTGGACAAACCATTTGATAGGAAAGGTTTCGTGTTCAAACTAACCATAATCATAATATTTTGTACGAAATTAAATTTTAATCCAATGCATTATAATAAGATAAAAGTAAATAAATCAAGTTTAGTTTTTTTATATAAACCGAGAAGGTCCTTTTTTTTTTTTCTGTTCGGGTTGTTTGATCATTTTATTGACGATCTTTTATTAAATTTTTGGTTCTTGATTGTCTACTGATATTTTGATTTTTAATTTTTTATTGAAATCTCGATTTTTAACTCTTACTCAAGAGAAGAGGTTAGTCTTTTATGAGATCACAATTAACATGAGATATTGTAAAAGATATTCTACCGTTCAACTTAATAATTATTATTAGAATTTAGGAATTGATTTATTTGAAAGTCTAGTTTTCGTGGTACTTTGGTATTTATAGAAATATGTCCGTGTTTTTTTTTTAATGGATGTAGACTATAATGGTTTTTTTTATCAATATGTTTAAAATAATTAATTATCTTTAATCATGATTAGATTTATTAGTTATTTTTGGGTACGGTTTAAAATAATTAATTATTTTTAATCATGATCAGATTTATTATATTTTTAGGTACTGTTTAAAATAATTAATTATCTTTAATCATGATAAGATTTATTAATTATTTTTAGGTATTCAACAAATATTCTATATAGTATTTTTGGTATCATCTAGATATTTGCAAGATCTCGATCGAACATATCTCAATAATATAAAATAATCGGTATAGTATTTTGATATTACTTTTATCTATCAATGTTATATACTTAAAACATCTTTGTTAGATATCAAATGTGAGTCTAAGTATCATATTAAGTATAAATAAAAGAATTTAACAATAATAAGAACCTATGAATCTATTATATTGAGATTTTAAATTGAATTAGTTAATGTCAAATTTTTATGTAAATTTAAGTTGTCTCTTATTATTGTTAAATTTTTTCAATATTTTGTGAATTAGGTTAAGATACATAGCCAATGTAAGATACATTTATCAATGATTTACTACCTTAAAAATATATAATTATAAACTTATTTATTTATTTTATCTTATCAATTAAAAAATATTTGTTATAGACTATTTGAGGATAAACTTACTTTTTGCATTTCATTTCTTTCTATTTTTAGACGGTTAAATTTCTTTCTATATCCAGACTTTTCATATTTTTTATTTCTCTTTCATCTAGATGGTCAGTACTTTTCTTCAGTTGAAATTTCCAGTCTCGATCCCTTCGAAACATCATTCAAATTTGTACAACACTGTGACGTTAACCACTTAAAATAAGAAAATCATATACTACAAGTTATTTTAATAGAAAGGTAAAAAAGAAAGTACCTTAAGCGATAATATTAATATATATTTTAGAACTACAAATACGATAAATAATTAAATTTAAAACATATTAAACATTTTAAAATTTTGGAAATTTAGAAATTAATATAACTTAGACTTGTCGGTTCTTCCTTCAGTCAAAACCTTTTTCTATAGAGTGGCGTGTGCGTGAACAGTGGAGATCGAATTTGGGTGCTTCATGAGACCTAGCCGCTTTATCTTCATCTGCACCTTCAAATTAATTATTTAATTCAGGAAAATAATAAAACTGTTTTATGTACATATTAAGATAAATAAAAGAGATAATTTTTAAAGAATATAAAATAATAAATTTAACAAATGATGTCCTAGAGAAGAAGAAAAATATTAGCAATAATTATAATATTTCTTTGTCAAATCTTTTCTATTAGTGATCAATTTTTTATTATATGTTTAGAATATAGTATAATTTATCAATCACGTGGATAGCTATAATAGCAATGTTTTAATTTATAATGTACTTGATTTAATTTTTCAACTGTATGATGACATATATAAACACATAAATATGTGTTGATCGTGGGTCACTTGTGGCTTAAAGAAATGCCCAGAGGCTGACAACTGCAGAGAGATTAGCGTAAACATGAAGTCCAATTTTGCTGTTTTCGTAGTCTTTTCTCTTCTCCTGGTACCTCCTCAATCTTCTCTACAAATACTATGTTGTTCTTTCACCTGTGTTTATAATTTTTTAAACTGATATCTGTGGTTAGTTTTAACTGTTGTAATACACCACCTTTCAGTTTTCTCTGCAGTGAAACTGATAGAAAAATACGTTTTGTGAATAGGTTGGGAGTTTGAGCAGCGCGAGAAAAGACCTAAGAGGGTATTGGAAGGATGTGATGAAGGAGCAACCTATGCCACAAGCAATTGAAGACCTTATTGAGGATTCAGAAGCATCAGAAGCAGGGAAGGGTGGTTTTATCAGAGACTTCGATGTAAAGCCTAATGTCATATTATATCACACCCATGTTGTGCCCATGAAGCAGAGGCAGAAGAATCAAGATTGAACTATGCTTTTGCTGTTTCAAAATTTGTACTAAAAGTTTGAACCCTTTAGTGCAGATATACCTGGTGGTTGTCTAGTAGTGATATCCTTCTTTTAATTTGCAGAATCTTGGGTTTTTTTTGGTCTTGCTGGATTTGGTAACAGTTACACTGTCAGAATAGTTTTCTCTTGATAATTTCTTAAGCAACTTTTCCTCTCCAGATTGTTTAGAATCCTCACATAGATTGTTTGGTGGATCTCAGAGATTAAATTAATCGTTTTTTTTTTGCTAAATCATAGCTTTTCGTCCCACAATTCTTCAGAAAAATTTCAAACGGATGGATGCTCTAAAAGTACTTCTGATGAACTTAGTTCCATCTATTATCTATATATATATATATATATATATATATATATATATATATATATATATATATATATATATATATGTATGTATATATTAAAGTTACTGGATAATAAAAATACAACTAATTAAAGGATAGTTAGTACTGTCTCAGACTTTTAAAATAATTGTTAAATAAAACCAATTTTTTTGAAGATCAAATAATTAAAAAGAAACAGAAGAAATATTGTCTGGGTTTCGCAATAACAATAGTTTAGTTTTGTTAGAAGAATTCAAATCGAATAATATTTTCAGTTTTCAATTAAGCATTCACTATTTTCTTTCTTCAAATTAATTCCTCTGTTTGTATAAAACAATGTATTTATTGGATAAGTGAAAATATTTTTAACAAAATGATTTCAAAAAGTGATATATTTATCGTTGTTTTTCATATATATGAAACAATTCTAAACTGCCACAACTGTTGGACAGATGGAACATTGACAAAGAGTGAGAATGTATAATGTGAGTGAATAATTTGATAAAATATTAATACACTATATATTAATATTATATATATATATATATATATATATATATATATATATATATATTGATTTGCTATATTATATACATGTGTTGAACCTCTTACAAAGTTTAGTATAAAATATCATTACAGTCAAATTTGAATAAAAGTGGCATATATTTCTCTATCTTAACAAATACAATATTATTTTAGCTAGAGAGAAGTTATATTACATATACTAATATGATAATTACTGAGAAAATATTAGAATATAAAAATTAACATATTTTAGACGGAAGTTATGTTTATCAGAATGCTGCGTGTAGAACCAAGTCTCCTTGGTTGTCTTCTTACCCCTGATGAGTTATTTTACTGGAAAAGGAAGAAGATCAAATTAACAAATAATCAACAATTCAGAACACCCACGTACATATTCGGTACACTTTTTAAAGGTGACTTGGTGGCTAAGAAAAGAGGATTTTCGTAAATTGCTTTTGACCTTAATCTTTATTCCAAGCAAGACTTTTGGCTCAATAAAATACTTCTTCTTCAATTAGTTATATAGTCTTACGTGTAGTTTTGGCCTTCTGATTATTAAATCTATTCAAGTGTCACGTTTATTAAATATGGAACATTATTTATTTTTTTCTCCCTCTTTAAATCTTTTCAATTTTATCCTTTATTAAATATGTCGTAATTAATTTTTTATATTTTTTACATATTAGTTAATGACATTCTATATCTTTCAGTGCAAACAAATTACGTCCCTATGTGAGTGAAACTAAAATTGTTCTCAAGATAAACAAAAATTTAAAGGTGGGTAGGGATATTTTAGGTAGGGACATTTTCAAAAGTCCAAGTATAACAAGGAACAGTATATCATCTGTAAAAAATTGAAATTATGTCGGTACAAACAGGCCCTACACCGTCCAAGTTAGACTATACTCGGGGGTTTTTTTTTGTCCCCATAATTCTTGTCTTTGTTTTCGTAAATTTTTGTCTTAAAGGAATATACAATTCAGAAGTTTATTTTTATGAATTTTATTTAATTGAAAATCAAAATAATTTCAAATTATATAATATATAAGTAAAAAACAATTTTTATTTCTTTTATGAAAAAATATTTCTTGACTGTATAATTTCTGAAAATAATTTTTTTCATAAAAAGTTATTTTTTTTTATTTTCGGGTTGTGTAATTTCTTTTAATTTACACAATTTAGAATCCTTTTTATATGCAAAAGGTGACTTTCAAATTATAAAATATGTAAAATTTTCTAAATTGTAGAATATGAAACATTTTTCATCTTAAGTTTATTCATGACTCAATACATAAACAAATTAAAACAACGACAAGGGGACTGCAGAGGTGGCAATAGCAAAGGGTAATTTGGTCTTTTAACTACCTCATCTCATCGGGTGCACATAAACAATATGGGGGTGCATAAAGGTGTAGAGTTCTCTTATACACCTATGCACTTACGGTTTGTACAAACCGTAAGCTCTTACGAATGTTAAAATAACTACAGTTTGTGTAATCCGTAAGAGGCATAAATCTTGTTTTTAAACTTACGGCTTACAGAATCCGTAAATATTAAACTTCTACGGTTTCTACAATCCGTGAAAATAAGAAAAAATGAATAACAGATACCTCGACAAAGACGACGGTGGTTGTTTTTCAACCACCCACAACCACCGACGGCCACCTAAAGTACCTTCAACCCCCCACTTCAACACCGTAGGAACCTCCCACCACCACTGCGACACCTTCTACCGCTGTTCAGAAATGCACCGCACCCCTTCCATGGAAAACCTTTTTTTATAGCAACAGGGATAATTTTGTAATTTACTCATATCTATTATTGAAATTTTGAAAATTATGAAGGTGCAGGAAGATGATATGGAGGTGCAGGAAGAAGCAGTCTTAGAGTTAGTATTAGTATGCTTTGGGTTTAGCAAATTCTTTGTGCACCTTCATGCTTTATTCCTCATGGGAAAAGTAAGAATATATTTTATCTTCTTTATCTTTTTCATTTTCTTTGTTACACTCTTATTCTTATTTTTTTATATTCTATAATTTGTAATAAAAAAATTTAAATTCTATATTATACAATCCAATATACAAATTTTTAAAAAAAATATTTTTATGTTTTCAGAAGTCGGACGGTGTAAGAAGAAAAGCATGGAGGTGCAGCAAAGATGCATCCTTTGGGTTTTGATGAGCACTGGGCTTCAGGTCCAAGTCCATTCAGTTTTATTTCATTATGGAAGGCGATTGCTTTCTAGACCCGGTCAATTGCTTCCTGCACCTCATCAAATTTTGAATACGCTATTGATAGATTTATATGAAGGGTGAACTCCATTATAGTTGTTGGGGGCTGAGCGGATTCCGGTGACGACGGTGAAAATAGGTGGTGATGATTTTGCTTCGTTGCCGACAATTTTGAATTATTTTCGATATAAGAGATGGCTGTTAAGATTGTTTTTTGGAAAATCTTTTTCGGAAGCTAAAAAATATATTTCAGAAAATACTTTCCGAAATTTCTTGCTCATTATGCTCTAAATTATCTAGCTTACGATGTCCCTTGCTGATTTGCTTTTATTCATGCTTTCTGGAGCCCCTTTTTCAACCCTGAAAACTTTGTCTTATATTAATTTAAGAATTCAATTAACTGCCTTGTTTTTCTTTCTGGTAAATTACAAGGTCGAAGAACAATTCTGTTTCAGAACCTTGTTGTTTCTTGATAATCTCATTTCATTTCAGTAGGGTCTTACTATGCACACAAGGCGAAAGACGAGACGTTCTGGCAAGACTTCAACAACAACATTCATCCTTTTGAAATTATCTTCTGGGCTCAGATTACATGCCCATTGACGATGTTGTGATTATTTAAAGGAAGAAGCTTCTAATTTCTATTGGGTCGTCAAGTTGCAGAATGAAGTGTATGTTAAGCAACTTTTGTCATTGTATCTATGAGAAATTTATAATAATTCTGGAAAATATTTTTCAAAACATTTATCTGAAATTGATTTTTCGTTTCTCGAAAATATTTTAGGAAACATGTTACGGAAAAGACAATTGTTTCGGAAAATATTTTTTAGAATAATAATAAAAATTTAAAATAAATATGCTTTCGGAAATGGATTTCTGAAAATCTTTTAAGAATCTACCTTCCGGAATGGAAAAAAAAAAAAAAACCTCAAAACGCAAAGGTTTTGCGATTCTACCCAAAATCATCCAAGTTGCTTCCTATACTCGTACGCATTATAATTATTTTTCCCACCTCTTATCCATGTTTATAATTTGTTTTAAAAAAAAAAAAAAACTACCGACAGTCATACCACAATCTTAATTTATTTTTATAATGGATAATGAAAAAAAACTAGAGTTTGAATATTGTGATTAAAACCAGTGAAATATTTTTAACTAGCTTTTGGTCTTCTATTTTATACCCAACAATTATTATTTTAAATATAAAACTAATTACTGCAAATAATACACGACAGAAACCAAATAGATTATCCTAAAACTACTTTTCACTTGAAATAAATAAATACAACAATAATTTCATACAATCGAATACTGAAATATTTTTATTTATCCATGACTAATCCAATGTACATTTATTTGGCCTTTTTTCTTTTTGGTTGAAACTTTATAGCAACCATATTTAACATCATGTATCTGACCTAATTCTGTAACGAGTTCGCTTATTTGTAAACTATGTAATTTCGACTGGTGTAATGTTTGGTGCATGTTTTATTTGATGTTTCATCATTTTAAATTGTTGACTTCAGTATAGATCATGAATCCAGTTTCACTTGATTCGAGGTAAAATCATACATGCACTTAATCAAAATCGCTTCTGCTGTTGAGGGTTTAGGGTTAATTGTAGCATATAAAAATTAGCTGCCACGTTTTAGGTTAATTGAAAGATTATTAAGGCTGGATGGAGAATGAAGCAAATCAACAGAGAATGAAAATTTGATGCTGAAAACAAGGCTAATCCATTCACGGACTTCTACGATTTGAGTTAGCACCAGTTGTGATGCTACGAAAGTTGCTATTAAGAATTTTCTCTTCGAACAAGTGAACCAACTAAAAATTTTAGAAAAAAAAAAAAAAAAAGTCAGGATTCAGAATTATGATGAAATTAGGAGGCATAAACCATTATATAAGAGTACATTATTAAGTTCTTGCATTTTTTTCTCCAGCATTATTGGGTTCATAAGTACGTAAGAATACTAGTATCACATGGCTGAAGAACCGTGAGCTTGCAGTTTGGGGACCCAAATGAGATGATCCGCTGGGAAGAAGTGGCAAACAGGAGAAGTTCCAGGAGTAATCCCAAGCACTTGAAATGAAACATGACTAGGTGCCCATTGGGAAGTATCTAAGTGACAAACAACCATGGCTTCCACTCTATCTCCATTTTCACCAGCTAGTGAGACCCTATATACCCTATTCCCACTATCTTGGCTATGACAATAAAAAACAGCATAAGGGTAAGGCATGGTGTGACAAGCCACCATCTCGGGAGCAGGGATTTCCATTAGGGTTTCTAGGATGGTGTAGTTTTGGAAAGTGACACTTGACTTGGTTAGGTGCACGGTGGAGAAAACTTGGAGTTCTGAAGTCACCCCAAGAATGCTTTGTGTAAACTCTAGCATGGATTCGAAAGAGGTGGCACAGAACTTCACCTCTCCTTTGATGGGTTTGCTCTCACATTCTCTAAGGGTGTTCTCCATGGCTGTGGCTTGGGGAGAGTGTGGAGAGAAAGAGAAGAGCTTGAGAAGGTGTGGCAGTTGTTTGGAAGAGAAAGGGACCGAATCAGCTTCTTTTTTGGGCCACACCTTCGGGGAGTGTGAAGGATCTCTCTTTGGAAAATGAATGGTCATTCTCTTCCCTACCCTTAAATCTTTCAAAGTGAAGAACACCATCACTGAAGGGTCCATATGCTTATTTGGGTGATGCATGGAATGATCTTGAATATTGTTGTGACCCTCTTCAAGAGCAATTTCCAAGAATTTGTTTTCTGTTTCAGACAATTCTCTGGCTCCGCATCCATAGGAGCACTGCAACAAAAAGATTAGGAAAAAGAGCATATTGCTTACAACTAAAGAAAATTAACCAACAACAACGAAAACAAAGGTGCAAGAAACGTTAAACATTTAGTATACCAGGGTTACTAGTAGATAAATAAAGAGGAACCAAAACAAAAAATTGATGTCCCTGTACATTTCTGCTTGTGTATATTATTGAATCCTTTCGCAATTATCTGTTTAGATTATCTTGGACTGAGCAAGGCACAGTAATAAACCTTGGGTTAAATGTGTTCAAATATAGAATCTAAGAAATTATTTTCAAAACTGATTGAATACGCTGTTCCTCCATCAACTTGTGAAATAAATATTTTTTTTTTTTTTTCATTTCTTTCTATTGATAACACTATAAATATTTTACTTGATGTAAACGTGGGGTTGGGTGGATCAATCTTGGATAGTGGAGAGCATATTCAAACAACGTAGTAGTTGTATATAATGCACCACTTTTAGTATTATCGAATTAACAATTATGCCAGAGATTTACCTATTTTGTATTCAAATGTCTGAATGCCACGTTATCGCAGATTTGGTGAACAAGAAAAATCATGGAAGATTTTCATGTCGACAGGTAAAGTTAGATTATATGACACTATGGATACAAATATTTAAAATTATCTTTAATTCTAAGTACGGAAACATTTTGGCATATATGATGTATTGTGCATGATTAGGTTGTTTCAATTTTTTTACTAAATTTTGTTGTCTTTTTCTCATTACAGCATATCTTTGAATTTTTTTTCAATCATTCGTCTCCCTCCAACCCATTCTCAAAACCTTAATTGTCTTTTTCACTATCTTTTATCCCAAATATCATTTTTTTTATTGAAAATTTTCGACATTCTTTTTATTTATTTCTAAAGCTTTAAACTCGAAAACCCTAATTCAAAGGATAAGCTTAACGATATAAAAATTCATCGTCTAATTTAAAATAAAAATGAATTAATCTAATATATGATAACATAGAAATATATTAAATAGTTTTAGAATAAAATACATAATTATTAAACTATAAAAATCATATAATTTGAAAGTTTGATTTTAGAATGACATTTTGATAAATTAAATTTATTTCTGAATAAGTGAATAGTAATGATATATTTATCATTCGTTTCAAATATACCGTAGCTTTAACTCGATAAAATTTAAGATAAATATATTTTTTTATTATTTTAAAGGCAAATATTTTTTAAAAGATTTGGTAATGATGAAAAGATTTATGGGAACTTACTAAATGATATGATAATACATCATTAAACAACTAGTTTTTTTTTTTAGTGCATAACAGGGGAAACTGATAACACTAAATTCCATCAATACTAGAAAAAAACAGATGATTTCCAAAAAAACATTTTTAAATTTTAAAGCATACTATTTTTATTTTTTTTCAAACTAGTTGTTTCAATAATGTATCTAAATATATTAAAAGTAAGTAATGAAGAATCACTTATAGTGAAACACAAATATACTTGAAAATTTAAAAATATTTTTGAGTAATTTCTCTTAATTAAATATTGAAAAGTACTTTTAATGTTTTTTTAGTTAAAATTAAATTTTCATTTGCATACTTTATGTAATAAATATTGTATTGAATGTTTCAAGAATTTCAAATGTAAAGGTTTAATACCATTTAAAAAAAATAACTAATTAAGTTTTGATACATAATGTCATTCTACTTCTTTTTCTTGTAAAAAAAAAAAAAAATCCTCTTACAAATATCTAAATTTATTTGTACTAAAATGAATTTTAAATAAGACCACCAAGCCAATCAATCACTATAAGAAAAAGTTAAAATACTGACGGAACATCATCGACAGAATTTTATTTGCTGATAAAATACTATTATTGATAAATTTTACCAACGGATATCATTTCTTGTTAATTATCGATATATTTACTAACAGATTTAACTTCATCTATAATTAATATTTACTGATTTTTATAATATAATTAATATTTTATGATTTATCGATGGATTTACCGACGGATAAATTCGTCGATAATTATCGATAGACTCAAAAAATCTGTCGGTAAATTTACATATAATCAATTTATTGACTGATTTTGAGTCTTTTGGAGGGATTTACCATCGATAATTTTGTTTTTTTAGTGAATGTTATTCTTAGGATCCTATACTCATGTGGCTATGGCCTACTATCAGCATGTACCATTATGTGAATAATTATAATATATGGCCACTTGATCCAAATACGCCCAAATCCTATCTATCTTTTATAACTCCATGATATTGTCATTTTTATTAATTAACATATAATCAATTTTATATTAAAAAATTATGAAAAATGACAAATTTACTCTACATATTAATTTATAATTGAATGAAAGTGTAAATAAATTTATAATAATAATTTAAATTTTGAATACTCATTTTATGGATTTAAATAATAAGTTTAAGTTAAATGGAGAATTGGTATTTTATTATTTAAAAAATATAAAATAAAATTAATTAAAAAAAGAAAAAAATTAAAATGTGTTAATTTAAGTTCGTGATAATATGTTGGACTCATGAATTATGTGTTTAGGAAGTAAATTATAATTTTCTAAACTTTCATAAATCTTTTGATAAATTTTTAAAGAGCACAAAAATAAAGATAATTAAAATTAACTTAAATTGATCCATTGGAGGAGGATTAGGATTTTTGAGAATATATATTGATTTGAAATAATAAAAAAAAAACACTAGGATGGATCTCTGTAAATGTATTGTTTGTGATATTGGTCTGGTCTGGAATTATAAATAAGTATTGAGGTATTTGATCTGAAAATGAAAATCATATTGTTTATAAGAAATTGTTAAATTTAAGTTGTAATTTAAGTAAGTGAAATTTTGATACTTAGATTTAGATAAATCCTTGAAATTTGTGGAATTATTTTGAAATGAGGTTATATATATGTTGAATTGTTTTTATATTGTATATATTAAATTTATTTTTATTATATTGTGATAGTTGGATTTAGTGTTGGATGTGTTGTTATAACAATTAAGTGTTAGTTTAAAAAGGTATATTTTGAGAATAAAGCATTTTGAATTAAAAAAAAAAAAAACTTACTTTGGTTTAAATGGGAACAAAACTTAGTTTCGTTTTCAACGGAAAATAATATGATTAACTTTTAAAGGAAAATGTGTTTTGCATATAAACTTTTTCTCTTTTTTGCACAGTTAGCTTAATAAATTTAAATTTGTTAATAAATCAAAGAAAGCGTTGATAGTAGAGTTTTTATTCATATTTTATCTAACTGAAAATAAATTTTGGTTTGTCATTCTTTCTCGTCAAATTTCGCTTAATAAAAGAAAATGTTGCTTAGTCATTTTAAAAAGATAAGTATTGTCTAAATTTTGCTGGAGATTTTAATTTGTTGAATGGGTACTTTGAATAAAATTTTAAATTTTATTTAACTTCATCTCAATTGTTTGACTTTAAATTATCAAATTCATAAACACTTAACTATATTTTTTTGAATTCTTTAGTATTATGTTTTTTAAATTAAATTATTCTATTATAATTAATAATTTGAATTTAATTTGTATGCATTAATGGTTTAAGTTTTATATTATTATATAGTTATATCCATCAAATAATATAATATAAAAAGCTAATCTTTTAATTATTTATTTTAATTTTTAGTTAAATAATAAATTGGTAAGTCACTACAGTTTCTAGTTAATGGACTAAGCAAGTTGAGTCATAACAAGTTGGTTAGATCGGTATATTTTGTCACCCTTTAATAAATAAATATAATAGATTTTTCAAAATTTTCTTTGCTAAAACTATGACTTAGTCGCTTACTCTAAAGTATCAATAGCATCTTAAATTCATTATCAGATTTAAAATAGTCTGAAGTTTCTTATGTTTCAAGCAATAGACAAAAGGAAAAAAAAAACACTTATCAAGGAACCTAAAACAAACAGAACATTCTTAAGGAAATAATTAGTTAGAAAATGATATTTATCAATTGACAAAGACGGTGAACGGTGAATCATGAAATATGTATATTTAAAGTTAAAAGAGTAATGATAGGAATATATTAGAATAAAAAGAAACTTAATCCAAATTAAAATTTGATCAATTAGACATGTTCAACTATATTCTAGTTGGTAGGATATCATCATGGAAAATATGATAAATATGCCTTTTTTTTATTTATCTATTAATTTATGATTCAATCAGTTAATTGAATTATATTAAGTAAAATAATTTTGTAAAAATACAAATGAATATCATTTAAATTTCATTTATTATGGATTAAAATGAAGTATTATTTAGATCACAATTATTTTTAGTTAAAATTTAATATTATTTGAACTATAATAACTCTGGATTAAATATAAAGTATTATTTAAAATGTAATAACTTTTAACTAAAATTAAATTTTTTTTAAAATATAATTAATGTCAGTTAAGATTGAGTATTTTTTAAAATTCAATCACCTATAATTAAGATAAATAAATATTATTGACAATATAACTATTTCAGACTAAGATTAAGACTTAAATAGATTTTAATTTTAACTCAATTTTATAATCTAAGATTTCTAACAAAATAATATTATATAAACAATTACATATAGATAAAACTTTTAAGTACTTAAATAGTATTATTCTTCACTGTTACAAAAGAAGAAGAATTTAATATTTTATACACCTTCTTATAACAAAACTTTCATCGATCTTTCTTATTCAATGAGACATTCTTTTATTGGTAATACGTTACTTATTCAAATAATTATTTTAAATATATTGAAATTGAATCATTATAAATTCATGCTACTGGTTGTTACCATCCGCTTTATCCATATAATTGTTAATATTTTAAAATTAATTCATACTGTCCACGTATTACCTTTGTATTTTAATTACACGAAGGTCCACTTAGATCGGATCTTTTTTCAGCGAATCTTCTGTTCAAATGTCTGTTTGTTCTGTCCAATAAGGATGTTGAATTGTTATTTTTTTACTATAAATTGAATACCTCCATACATAGCAGCTTAAAGCTTGCTTCTTTGTTTTAAGTTATATTTAAATTGAATAATTATAAATATACAATAGACAAGTTGTTATGCCATTACACTTTTATGTATGGGAGAAGGAATAAAAAAATTGGAGTAACGAAATATTATGATTTTTGTACTAATTATACAAAAAATAATTCAACCTTTTTTATGCCTAAAAATTGCATGTGTGATCAGAGAAAATTTACAACAATTTACGCATTACACTGGACCAAAAGAGCTAGTCTCTTTGGCAAAATAGTTCAACTCTAAGCATTTGTAAAAAAAAAACTTTTTTGAAATTATCCTGAAACTGATCCATAAACTAATGTTCAAGTTTTGAATTTAACGTAACACGAATCTTGGTGTTGAATGTGTATGTTCTATCTGATTATGTTACACTGGAATTATGTTCTATCTGTTAATATTTTTTACTCACACGAGAGAACATAAACGAGTCAAAAAAAAAAAAAAAA
>Ga0209700_107944_pt1 | contig 14274 bp, 4 predicted proteins | sample SiratroredBW_FD_187528 | JGI IMG/M metagenome (GOLD analysis project Ga0209700, IMG submission 187528) | Root nodule microbial communities of legume samples collected from California, USA - Siratro red BW (SPAdes) (version 2) | ecosystem: Host-associated > Plants > Roots > Nodule | place: USA... | reverse complement strand
TCAGATTTTATTATCCGTTTAGCTACCTATAGGGTTATCCGCAAAACCATAGCTGTGCTTTTTTTTATACATGTAAATATTTTTTTAAATTTTAAATAAAATTATTTAAAAAGATGTTTCTAAAATAGTCGTGATAATTTTGTTGGAGATCTCACAAAAGATTAGATCTTTCAATAATTTATAAATAATTATAAAATTTATTTTATAAATTAGTTTTGTAAGGTTAAGTTAGGATTAAATCTATTCTGATATGGTATCAGAACCTATCTTAACATGGAGGTTGGGCCTATCATCGGGCTATCTACTATCAAATTGCTATTGGATCACCCTTAAACAATATAATCTCATGTACTAGTAACCTATCATTGGGTCACTCAGTATCGGGTCGTTATTGGACCACCCTTAAACAATATAGTCTCATATATAGTCCCATACACAAGTTGAGCAACTTCAACATGAGAGAATATATTAGAGATGAAGTTAAACAGTCTCAGCATATGAGGATCAGCATATGAAGATGTGTTAGAATTTTATATCAATTATAAATAAGATCATAATAGATACAAATTTGTATTAAAGATTTCACTTAACCTATAAATGAGATGATAATCGATAGAAACCTAATTTTACAAATGAGTTAACTTAGACTTTTTATACCCTTCATTATACGTGTAATGGACAAAAGAATGAAATGTATGACCAACTATTATATATAACTAATTAATTTACCATAATTAATCAAATATATTGGAAAGTAAAATACGTATCATTTAATCTATCAGACTTTTTTTTATTTTACACATAATTATGTCCTCTAAATAATAAAAATTATTTGACGAGTGAGAAATATGTTCAATAAAAATTAATATGTCGAATGATATATATTTTATTTTATATAAATCCATTGGTTATAAGGTGCAATTAATGATATATCTTCAGTTTATTAGTTAAGCAACAAATGAACAGAGTGTATAACATATTTTTTGTACGACTAAGTTTAAAAAATATATATATGTAGACGAACATCGTTTTGTATCTAATTTTAAAATATAAAACCTAAAAAAATAAAAAGTATATCTTTTGGAAAACTACTTTTCTAAAAAAAATTAAAGAACTAAAAAATAATGGTGTGAAATTGATTGACAAAAAAATTAAGTCTAAATAAATCACGTATATAACTATTAATTACAATTTTTACATGATAAACTTCGATTCTGTACTTTTATAATAAAATATTTAATCACATGTTTATATTTTGATACACTTACTTATAAAATATATGGATACAAGGAATACAATATTCTTTTAATAACTAAATTAAAAATAAAAATTAAGAACAAACTAAATTTAAATACGAGAGATTGGAAAAATAAAAAAAAAACAGTATAGTTAACTTGAAGATGAATTGAACAAAGGATTTTAGGGCGGTGGAATATTGGCATAATGTTGGTGCCAAATTCCACAAAACCAGGATCCCCCATTTAAATAAGTTATCAGAAATTTGGAGAATCCAAATCTGATTTAAATACCTCACCATCAAACCTTTTTCCAAAGTGCACTTCCTTGAGACTTTGATCCTCCATTTTCCAATTACTATGTATTAACCAATATTTATATACTATTTACTTACTTTTAAATCTTTCAAAAAATCTTTGATCAAGACCAAAATAAATGTTCTATGTATTATAAAAAAACAATTGTAATAGTTAAAATATAATAATTAATAATTTTCTTTTAAGAATTGAGATTCATTATTTTTTATGATGTTACTATTTTTTTTATTATTCAGTGTTTTTTTTTATTTGGTGTATATGTCTCTAAAGTCCTTTTTGAAAATATAAGTAATCTTGTAAGACTATTATTTTTTTTATAAGATATAAGTAATGTTGTGAGATTAATATTTTTTATCATGTTACAAATTTTTCATATTTACAATTTAAAAATATTTTTTTTTCTTTTTTTGTTTGAAAGATGGGTGTATAACTAAAGTAAATTTAAACATAAATGAGATAATGGTGATATAATAAATGTGTAATTTATACCTTGACATATATTTATAGTATTTCAATAGATGTACTGATGGCAACAGATTGAATTAAGTGTGAATTTGACTATATACATTCATCTATGAAGTGAAAATTCATATTCATTTGTCTCAATATCTGACGAGTGTAAAATTTGTGTCCAGTTCACATTTTCATGAAGTAATGTATATACTTATCTATGATAAGTCTTTGTGAGGTGATATATTTCTTCTTCGACCTGTTTCAGATCGGGGTGTTTTCAAGTCTCAGTACCTCTACATACATCTCTTAGGCAATTTGCTTCTTCATATGAACCTACCCTTTCTTGATTTCATTTAGTAAAGTTAATTTTGCTTGCATTATTCGTTCATTTTTACAGATGATGTTATGTTCATTATTGGTAAACATTGAATGTTTTTACAAAAATCAATATGACTTTACAAAATTGATGTATTCTCTCTTTTTATAAATCTTTTATTTGTCATGAAAGATATTCTGTTTTTTTTTCTCCTTCATCTAAGTTTGTAAAAATTCTCTAATGTAAAAAGATTTTTAATGATTTATACTTTGTGTCTTTTTTTGTCTTAATACTTTATTAGTCATAAATCATCCAAGAACAGTCATTGCGTTAGATTATGCTAGAAACATTACAAGAAATATCAAAATAAAAATATTTTATTTTATAAAACTTGTTGTCAATAAAAATTATTTTAAAAATAAAAAATAAAGTATTACTCTATTATAAGAATAAAAAATAAAATATGAATATACTTAAGGACGACCAAGTCCTAAAGTTTCCATTTGATGATAATGAATGATGATTTTTTATGTTAACTTATCTGTTTGAATTACAGAAATGAAGTTTTATTTTTTTTATAAGAAAATAATGTAAAATATATAAATATTTTTATTTAAATTTTATCCTTTTTATGTTCTCTTAACTAGATCCCACTTAGAAAACCATTTTTCTTTTATAATGTGGGTTTTCACAACTACGGGTATTTAAAAGATTTAATTATACAAATTTAATACATGATCTTCCATTTCGTCACCATATAAAAAAATCATATTGCCACAAAATATAAAAAAAATAACAAAATGTTTTATAAGAAAAAAATAATCAAAAAGTGAGAAAAGGTAATGCATAAAGGGAAAAAAAAATCTTTAATAAGAATAATCTAATACTTCTGTCCTCTTTTTAAACCATCGTGTTAAGTATTTTGTTCTTAAATATTTTGATGCATTTCACCATCCCAAGTAAACTAATTTTGTTGTTGAATCCTATAAATATCGTGTATAAAATTTATCATGGAAGCATGATTTTCGTTGACAAAATTGTACTGAAATGAGTTTTTAAAATTCATTTCATTCTTAGAAGAAAATGAAAAAATAGAGATAAAAATAAATAAAATGAGTAAGATGATGAAAATAAATGAAAAAATTGAGTAGAAATAATATAACATTAAAAAAAAAAACATTTTTTTGGTTAAACTCTACTTTTCTGATTCTCACGTGTCCTATATATGTAAAGAGAAGAAAGAGCAGCTTTTTTTTGCCCATCATTTTTCAACCTTTTTTGTTTTTCATTCATAAATAGACAACCACTTGAATTTATTAGCCTTTAAATTATTTATGGAGTATAATAGTATATAACAAATGTTACAGAGTAGAAACTCAGTAATTTCTCATAGTGGTGTATAACATTTGTTACCAAGTAGGAACTCAGTAGTTTTTCAATTAGATGAAAATTTTATTAGGTTAATTTTAGAATTAAAATCTTTTAGGGATGTCAACATAAAGAAGTGTATAAATAAGTTGGTCCTAGATCACCAGTAACCCTAAATTGATAGTAATTGAATATAATAATGATGACAAATTTTAAATTTACTATAATATTTTTCTTACCATTGATCACAATGAAGCATGGGTAAAATACTAGGTGGATTACATTACAACAAAACCAAATATATTAGGAAAAGAAACAGCACCATTTTAATAATTTATAAATAGTTTATATTTTTTATATGTTCTTTTTTTCTCGGGCTCTTGTTATTTTGATAAGTTAAATATAAGTGTCGCATTTACTATGATTATACTTTTCTTAAGACAATTCGCACACACCCTTTTTTAATTCACATTATTTCAATATCTTTTGTTTCATGAAAAAAAAAAGGACTAGGAGAAGAAATTTAAGTGAATTTCTGTCTGTATTTTTTTCCATTAGAAAAATAGGCATGAGAGTAGCATTGTAGAAAAAGATAAGGTGTTAAAATATTAACTATCTTTGTTAATGTAAGTGTATATATTCATATAATGTGGTCCAAACTCCACATTCCCGATTATTTTTAAAGGTTAAAAAATACGTTCAATTGTTGAATTTTGTCTTCTATTTGTACAAAAGAGAAATGTTTTGACTTGTTTAAGTATTATTTTGGTCCCTTTAGGATAACCTCCTTTACATGTGATTTGTTCTTACTTTCTATTCACTTTCTAATTTATTCACCTTTGCTTTATTCCCTTTTAGGATAGATTAAATAATGATATATCTTTGTGATGTAACTTAGAACAAAATAATTATCAGTTAATAAAACTCTTCCAACTGATAACTATTTATTATTTTCATTTTAACATTTGAAAGCTATATTTAATATTTATAATTCTACACACAACCTACTTATTTTATCTTTAAATATCTACCAGAATAATTATAAGACTTATTATTGTTTTGTTGTAAACGCATATCTAACTGCCAAAGAACTTAATTCATAATTAAATGACTAGAATAATACCCCCAAATAAAAGAATGATCTAGCCTTTTCAGGTTTAATAGTGGACACGTGTTTATATAACAATGCCCCAATTATTGGTCAAAGATTATTCAATATCATGATCTTTGTAATTTATTTTCTTATTCAAAATCACGATCTTTGTAATTACTACATATTAAAAAAATGAAGCAAGAGATTGGTCAAAATAAAAAAGATTCATAAAGCACAACCTGAAACAGTGTGAGTGAGTGAGTAAAGAAACTTATCAGGATCAAAAGTCCAAACTGAAAAGGCAAAAAAAAAAAAAACAAGATGGTGAGTTCCAAAAAAGACCAGCTAGCAATGAAAACGAGGTCTAAATGTCTCTTATTAGTTGCTTTAGAAAACTTTGGTCCATAATAAGATGCTCACAGCACAATGAAGATATAGTATTGTGGTACATGCATTGAAAAAATGAATTAATGTGGCTTATCAAGAAGATGTGTAGAGCATAAATAAGGAGCCGACAAGGGTGTTTGTGGCGCATAGCATTAATTGGTTAAACAACTTGACATGATGAGCTGCGTTTGGCATATTAGCCCACTAATTCAATTAATGGGAACTCTATGCCATAGCTTCATAGCTTCATAGTTCTACAACTGTGTTCAGTAACTATCCCAATTGCACAGTATGAAAGTTCCAAACATTGTGCTTGACTTTTTGAAAACGATTGTTTTGGGTAGTAGGCTATGAACTTCTACAACTTTCTGTTACTTAATTTAATCGATTCGTTTAGAACTTTGTCCAACTAAAGCACAACAAGAAGAAGATGCATGCTTCGTGGTTTGTAAATTATTGTCATTGCCCTCTTGGCTGTCAAAAAGGAATTGCAACAAAATCAACTCCAACTTTTACTTTGAGATTTATCCTTTGAATTGATATTCATATTTTTATGTTGGAATGAAATAGGAGTTAAGAGTTTCAAATTGGATAAAAATAAATAATAAAAAACAATATGTAAGAAAAAAATATTATAATTTTTCATATAAATTAATCATCGACATAATTTATATAAGATTTTAGAATAATACTTATACTAATTAGGTTAAAAGTATTAAAATGATATGATGTAATTTTTTAGATTTATTAAAGTAGTGTAAATTTTTGTTTTACTAAAATGGATAAATTGTGTTGCTGGAAAAGGATTTCATAGAGAAATCTTATCACAAGGTTAAGATTTCATAAAGGAGTTAGAGATAAGAGTAATAATAGACCCATGATATGGTTTTGGTGTTTTTCTAATTATTTTAAAAGTTAGACTATTATAAATTTACACTACTTTTGTGCTACTAATTACATAGTAAAATTTTAGAGTAACATTCTAAAATTTTTTTAGAATAAAGGACATGTGAATGGGTACAAACGTTTTTAATGATGTAAATGGAACAACTGGATACAACTTAATGAGAATCATAGTGTAATCGAGGAAAATGGCAAATGTTTGTCATGGATGAATTATGCGTATTTTTATTTTCTTTTTGGTTGTGAAAGGAAAAGCATGGAATAGTGGTAAGGGGTTGATGTGATGAAGATCTTCAAATCTCTTCTTTTATATTCCCACTTTCTTGACTATAGCAACAATGGTAGATATGTATATGTGTAAGGTCATTTCAATACCTATCATGACCAAAGTGCTTTCACATGAGTTAAGGGTTCTATGGTGCCCTAATCATCTCTCAACAGTTTAGTTTTGTTGCAAATAGTAAGACAGGAATCATATCATCACAGCCTAAGCAAGAACTTTTTCATTCTATGAGAAGTAAATAGGGTAAGAAAAAGTGGATTACAAGAAAAATTTACTTGGAAAAAGCTTATCAGAGTTTGAATGAGGGTTTGTTCGTGAGGTCATTGTTTTCCATGAATATAGTGGATTTGAGTTGGGCATGTATTTTGCTGAATGTGTTGTGGAACATAGAGACTCTGCAACCTTTCTCATCATTTGACTCAGAAGAAGGAAATGAGAAACAGATGAAGCATCTAGGTCAGAAAAATAAATAAAAAAAACATTGTTTGATGGAAGAAAATTAAAATAAAATAAAATAATGATATTATCATATAACCGAAAAAGGAAATAACTAATCAAGAAAAGAGAGGGGGGAATAAATTTATTATTTTAATTATAATCTATTAGGTGTGTTTTGATTTCACTTATAAAATTAAGTTGAGTTTCTCAACCTGGGTGGAAAAAATTACTCATTTTCAAGTTAAAGCCAACTACGCTTTGAAGTGAATTTTGCTTTTAACTGGATCTGAAAAAAAAAATATTTTGGTAAATTGATTAATGAAGCTAAAAGTTATTTTAGGTGTTCCAACCGAAATTCAAACACATATTAAGATAGTTTACATAACACGTTTTGAAAAAATTATGTACGCAATATTTCTGTATGTAAGAGACCTACTTTTTTTCATGTATAAAAAAAATTCTCTACATTTCTACTCTATCAAAGAGTCAATAGTTTTTTTTTACTGGCTGATAAAAAATAAAAAATATTTTTTTCACTGAATAAAACATCAAAAATTGGTCCCAATATATAGAGACACTAATGGACAGGTCCTTAAGAAAAGCATCACTATAATGACATATTTTTTCAATCTTACATGACTTACATGCGAGAGACAATAAAAAAAATACTCAATTTAACCTTTTGAAAGATTGAAACATTAAGTAATAAATGTTTGAATACTTTTTTTATACGTAAATGAGTCTATGAATAATTTATGTCTTATATTTAAGTTTTTATGTCACTTTTAAAATCTTGTAAAAAAGAATTACAAAATCATTCATATAAATAAAAAAACTCTTATCAAATTCGACAACTCCTCTTTTTCATTATTACAAATATCACTTAGATTAACATCATTATTTCTTTTAATAAACTTTCTAAGTACCTCATACTATTGTAAACTTTTGTTATTGAAGATACCTATAGTGGTTTCATTCCAAAACTTTCTTTCATTTTCAAAATCTCCTCCCGTATAAGACTCTGGAATGAACACATCATGACAGATAAATTACATTCAATTCCATTGAATTTGTAATCGTTTTCTCAAACAAAAAACATGATTTATCATTTCAACTCTAAGAATATCGATTAAACTGTAATAAAACTTATTATGATTTGACATCACATAACACCACGTAATATTTAAGGATCCATTTTACAATAACAATTTATTCAAGAACCTCTGTCTCAATGTTTGAGGGACTAAATTGAATATTTATTCATATATTATCTTCCTACACATCTCAACCCATTCATCTACACTATTTATTTTTCCTTCAACAAATCAAGTCAAACCAAACTCCACAAACAAGATTCTCATATATCACAAAACAAAACGTTAACCTCAACACCCTTTAAAACATCAAACACAAAGGGGAAGCTACACATATACCTTCATGAGTTAACAATTATAACAAAATTACGAAAGTGAATAAAAAAAAGGAAAACATAATTTGTGGACAAAGAAGATAAAATTTGAAATGCTTATCATGCAAATATAACTCCATAACATGCAACTAATTGTACTCCTCACAATAGTGAAGGTATCTGTGTGAAAAGGAGAATAAATATTTGTCTCATATTAAATAATGTCATTTGAATCCCTAGTAAAGAAGATTAGATTTCAAGAAGAATACGTCATACAATAAAAAAAAATTCTACTCATCTTATTCAAATGCTTGTACAAATGCAGAAACTCTTTTAACGGAAGAGTATATGAAACATCAATAGATTGTGAAATTATTGAATAAATATTAATATTGTTAATTATAGTGATTTAGAAAAAGAAAATTTAAAACGCAATTGATGAATACATTTTAAACACACTTTTAGATTACTAATTTGTATTATATACCATACTTTCGATTTTAAGTGTTCATCATTTGAATAATTTTGATAAATGATTTCTGAAAGATGATTCCTAGATAAAGGTTATTAATTATGTATACTTTTACTCATTTTGACTAATCATAGGTGGATGAAGAAAATATTAATAAGAATATTTGAGATTAGAGACAATTCACTTAATTAACCATATCTCATCAGCGAATATTTTGTAATTGCAAATAATAAAACTAAGTGTTAATTTACTCAACATGAATGGTTAAGTAAGTACTTCGTGATTAACATTAGTAATCGTTAACTTGCTCACGAATAGACATTTAACTCCATAGTATTTATTATTAAATATTTACTATTTTTAATTTACTATTATGATATGTTATTGAGAGAGAAAGTTTCAAGTAGAATTCAAAAACCCTTTGCCATTTGCAGGTAGAAAGTGAATAATCCTTTTGCTATTTCAATTTCTCAATAAAAGAATTGTATACGGTTACTACAAATGATAGCTAATTAGAACGCAGTGGTAAATCAAAATAATTATACTATTATCTAATTATTAATAATTACGTTCGATAAAAGTATTAGTTTTATGATAGTTACTTTAAAAATTATATTTAAAATAAATTATATTAATTCGTGATATAAATCATTAACAAAGAGAACTTTTCTCTTCAATCCAAAGGATAAAAATAGGCGAACATTTCGATGCAGTACATAGATCTAGATATGGGTTCAACATTCCAAAATAACATTTCCTATTCACTTTACGTTATAAGTATAGCTTTTTTTAAGAGATTTCTGCAAGGACTAGAAAAAGTTATCAAAAGCAATACTATCATTTGTTTATTTCAAATTTTGATAAATTATTTATTAATTATATATGGAGAAAATAAAATTATGACATTCTTTTGTTCGAACCATAATACAGGGTTTTTGTGTCGAAAACTAAACATCCATTAAGGAGTAAAGAGAAACAAACTTCAAACGAGAAGAAATGGAAAGAAAACTGAGACAAAAATAATTAAAATATTATTTCTAAAACATGAATAATAGAACAAAAGAAAACTAAGGTAGAGTTTCAATCCTATAATGATCAAGGAAGAATATGGCATGTCATTAGGGATTGTCACTGTTTCTATGTTAATAACCACTCATGGTGGAAGTTAGGAAAAGTTCAAACAAGGAAATAATCAGAGTAGACTTCTTTCATATTTGAGGGTTCAAAAATCCTTGGATAGACCTTTTTGTCAACCCCATATATAATAGAAATGGAGTAAATTTTTTAACATCCTTTAAATTTCTCTGTACATATTCTCTTGTTTCAAAATAAATAAATATTCGATAATATGAAAGTTATGTATGAATTTCCATTAGGAAATAAAAGAGATCGGTCTACAAAAATTTGAGGGTGCAAGAGATTGGATCAAAGAAATTACATTGCAGAATCATTTGGAAGAAGTTGGGCCTCATTTGTGAGCTCAGTCCAAATTTGTATAAAAGGTACCTAAATTTGGATCCTAAGGCTACATGGGGCATTTAAGTTACTCCAAACGTAAGCAAGACAATTACTTTTCTGCACCCCTATGTTTTATTCCTGTACCACCATAGGGTGTTCGAAAAGTCCAAAATATCTACGTTTTGGATATTTTTGGATTCAAAAATTCCAAAAATAGGTTTTCGATTCTGAAAATATATTCCAAATTTCACATTCCTAATTCAAAATGTATTTTTAGATTTTGAAATTCAAAAATATATATTTATTTCTACCGTTAGGCTTTGTTTGGTTTGGTTGGAAGAGTAAATTTGAGGTAATGAATTTGATTAGATTGTGTGAGGATAAAAGGGTTGTTTGGATTAATGGATGGATGATAAGATTTGAAGGGATTTGAGAAGATTGATTATGAAAGTTTGGGAATGATTTGATAGATGTTAGAGATTTGTTTTCATTTTTTAAATTGATATATTTATGAAATTACTAATTAGCCCTTGTGAAATAAGATGGTAAAAAATTAAAATAAATTAGATTAAATTGATTTTACTATAAAAAAATATTATTAAAATTATTTAAAACATATCTTCTAAATTATTTAAAATTAAACATAAATCCTAAATAATGCAATAAAATCACAAATTTATTATTTTATTAAAATATACAATTTAGTCTAAATCATAATTAACTGAAATCTATAAAAAAAAAATTCCTACAATCTAAACTACTTTTTTTATTAAAATTTCCTGCTATTTTTGTAAGTATAAATTATTTTTACATATTATTTAAATTGAAACTTTTAAAATTATTAGTCTAAATAAAAATAGTTTACAATTTGTATTTCTTGAATATTGGTACATATTAATAATAATTGTAAATATTTTCTAAAATTTTATCTTTTTATTAATTCTTTTACTTAAAAATTTAAATATTTTTTTACTATATTTTTAAGAGATTAAATATGAATTTTTTGAATTCTTACTTTATTTCTATAAAAATATTATTAAGTTATAATAAAAGTTATATAAACAGTCTACTTAAATTAACTAAAATAAATGAAAGGTGTACTTAAATTTGAAATAAAGAATATTAATAGATAACATTTAATTAAAAGTAATTATTCAAAATTAAATACTCTTATTAACATATATATGATTACCATTAAATGTTATATTTGATATTTGTTTATTTTTAATCATTTTGTAATTATCTGTTCTTAAAATATATTAGTAAAAATATAAATAATATTTTGTATTTTTTTATTAAATACTTTTTATTTTAGTTATGTATCAATACTTCAAAATACTGTGTAGCATTTATTCTATTTAAAAGTCATCAGCTACTTATAAAGATATTTTGTAATTTCCATCTCATTTACAAGGATTATTTCATAATTTTTCAATTTCGATAGCTTAAAATATCTTCACATGAACCATGAACGAAAATCCCATCCTGGAAATCTCCCTTCATCCATCCTCCCAAATTAGATCAACCAAACAACCTTTATCCACCAAAATCTATCATCTTGAATAGTAAATTATTCCAAATCGATCCAACCAAACATACTCTTAAAAATATATTGTGAATTGTACCATCTAAAACAAACTTTTAAATTATATAATCTATCAATATATCTTGTAATGTATAATTCAAAATACATTTTCAAATTATACAATTTAAAAATATATTATAAATTATATAATTTAAAAATATTTTTAAATTGTGTAATCTAAAATATATTTTTCGATTAAAATATATATTTTAGATAGCACAATTTGTGATACGTTTTCGTATTATGTAATTTAAAATACATTTTAAATTGTAGATTATACTGCATATTTTTAACCTATCAATAATTTACACCTTTCCTACACCTATGAAAGTGCAGGAATAAGGTATGGGGTGCAGAAGAAATAGTCCACATGCAAATTCCATCTAAGTGCAAATAAAAATGTAAGGTTGAAAATATACCATTAAAATAATGAGAGAATTTTACAGTGGAGAAAGCATATGAAAGAGTTAGATTTGTAAATACCTAATTAATAAGATTAATAAGATTTGTAAAAGTCATTTGTTTTAATCATATTTAAACTACTTAAAATTACATTTTCAATTGCAAAAGTAAGATTAAATATCAAGAAATATATTTTTTGTCGCCAATCTGTAGTTTTAATATTATTTATGTACTTATCCGATAGTAATGAGTTTATCTAGTGTAATATTTTTTGTTAACGATCAAATCAGTGTAATATGGGTAAAAGATTATCTATAATTGGTAATGTGTCACCATGAAAAATAGTTGCCAGTAAATTTAACACAAAAGAAATTATTAATGTTTCACCCAAAAATGTAGGCACATTTTTTTTTTTTTTTCATTTCAACAAGAGTGATCACTGTGATTTTAAAAATAAATGAGCTACAATAGAATTAGTTGATGAAATTTAGAACGACTAAAATGAATTACAGAGAATGTGCCAGACGATTTTATCATCACATGAAATATGAAAATGTTTTGATTTAGAACAATACTTGAAATGCAAATGCAACTCTTGAAATATGGGGGATAAATATTTTTCAGATATGACAATTTTATCATATAAATAACATCATTTTATTATATTTTCCGTTAATCAAATCAATATAAAATAGAAATAAGATATAATTTAACTTTTAAAATAATAGTATAATTATAAAAATAAAATCTTAAAGAAAATAAATCTTATTAAAATTAAAATAAAACAATATTTTTTAATTTGAAAATAATAAAATACGGATCATAATAAGATGCTGTAGAACTTTAACTATTATAAATAATTATTTTCTTTTTTGTGTCTACTGCGACGAAAGTTTAATTATAACTAAAATCTCATGTAAAATTCTCAAATTTTTATCCCTAAATCAATTCTAATAATATTTATTGCTACTTTTTTTTATCTGTGTATGAATTGTACAATATTGTTTACATATCAGTTTGATTTCAGTTAAAATTCAAAACCATCAAATTTAACTGAGCCTTTTTAGTTAATTCTAATTAAATCAATCAAATTAAGATTGAGTTAATTTGATTCAGTTCTAAGAGCTAGATTAAAGATAAAATATTTTTTTTTAGTTTCTAGTCTCACATAATTTATTATAAAAAAAAATTGAATTTAATGTTACCATCAATTATAAATACGTTTTTCTCTTAAAAAAAGTTAGACAACAGTTAGTTTCAAGCAGTAGTATTATTTTTAATAAATAGATAACCTTTTCTATAATCATAATTGTGACACTCCTGCATCTCCAGAAGCATATTTTCTTTTTTCTCTCTCCTCCATGCCTCCCTCTTCCATTCTCAAAATCTCTCTCCCTTCTCTCTAACTTTTCTCCCTCCATACGTCATCTGTTTTAGAATCTGATCATACCCCTACAGTACCTGATGAGTTAAGGATCATTTCTAGCCGATTAGAATTTCAAACAGAGTAAGTCCATATTTGCTCTAAAGATCCCTTAATCCCTGTTTTTTCTTAGGTTTTTGTCATCAATCTTAGTAGGGATAATTGAGAAAAGTATTTCTCTCAACTTAATTAAGATTATACTGAAATTTAGTTTTGTTCTAATGACTTGTTCTATATCCCTAAAGATTGGGTTAGTGCCATTAGCTAGTTTGGAGGAATTGTTTTGGAAAATTGTCACCAGATAAGGGAAGCTAGTAACTTATTTTTAAACTATTTAGTTACTTTTAAATTGAACTCAAAGATAAAAACTTGAATATGTGATTATCAGTGCTCAAGTCTTTCTTGCAGGTATGACTGGTCCTTGAGCACTGAATAAGTTTGATTATCTTGATTTTTGTGTGATTAATATATCCTATTTGAGTAATGATGTAAAAAAATAGTATGCAAGAATTTTTGCTTTTTGTTTGATGGATTGAATATGACTTGTGATAAAACTTTGATATGTTTTAAAAGTTTGAGAGCATATATTGAATAAAATATGCCTTTATGCATGATTGATTGAGGAATCGTTTTTGAATGAACGTGAATTGTTTTGATTTGGAAAATGAGTTTGATGAATCTACTAGATATATGTTGTTATAATGTTAAAGATATTTTTGGAATGATATTTGA
>Ga0209700_107943_pt1 | contig 14274 bp, 6 predicted proteins | sample SiratroredBW_FD_187528 | JGI IMG/M metagenome (GOLD analysis project Ga0209700, IMG submission 187528) | Root nodule microbial communities of legume samples collected from California, USA - Siratro red BW (SPAdes) (version 2) | ecosystem: Host-associated > Plants > Roots > Nodule | place: USA... | reverse complement strand
TCTTTTTTTCCTATTTGACCTATCCAAACTTGTCAAAAAAAGCTAAACATTTTTGTGGTGCTTTATTGTACGGATTATAGATTTTATCAGAGAACTCTGGAAAATTCTTCAATTTTTATTAAAAAAATAGAGATACTTTAAATACAAAACATTTTTAGAATTCCATCGTTTACGATTTGCTTTTTTAATTTTTTAGTATTTTTGAAATTTTTTTTCTATTTTACCTGTATATGGTCTTCAAAAAAATTGGAAATTTTTGTGTTGTTTTATTGTATGGATCCGAGACTTTATAAAAAAATTGAGATATTTGAAATCCCAAATTTCAACAAAATTCCATCGGTTACTATTTCTTTTTTAATTTTTAAGCATTTTTGGCGTTCTGTTTTCTATTTCACGTACCCTAACTTGTCCAAAATTTATCGAATTTTTTGTGGGCTTTTATTGGAACCGTTAGAGATTTTACTAACGATTTTCTGGAAAATTCTAAAAGTTCTTTCATAAAAAATATTGACATGTGGAATATTTTTTTTTCAAAATTTAGCGGTTTACTATTTGTTTTTTTATTTTTTTTATTATTTTTGACATTTTATTTTCAATTCAGTCTATCTGTACTTGTCAAAAGATTCTAGAAATTTTTATTTTTTTATTTTATGTATTAGATATTTTATCAAAGAATTTTGGAAAATCATGAAATGTTTTTTAAAAAAATATAGACATTTGAAATCCAAAATTCTTCATAAATTTCATCATTTACTATTTGTCTTTTTTATTCTTTTAGCATTTTGGTAATCTTTTTTTCCTATTTGACCTATCCAAACTTGTCAAAAAAAGCTAAACATTTTTGTGGTGCTTTATTGTACGGATTATAGATTTTATCAGAGAACTCTGGAAAATTCTTCAATTTTTATTAAAAAAAATAGAGATACTTTAAATACAAAACATTTTTAGAATTCCATCGTTTACGATTTGCTTTTTTAATTTTTTAGTATTTTTGAAATTTTTTTTCTATTTTACCTGTCTATGGTCTTCAAAAAAATTGGAAATTTTTGTGTTGTTTTATTGTATGGATCCGAGACTTTATCAAAAAATTGAGATATTTGAAATCCCAATTTTCATCAAAATTCCATCGTTTACTATTTCTTTTTTAATTTTTTAGCATTTTTGGCATTTTGTTTTCTATTTCACGTACCCTAACTTGTCCAAAAATTATCAAATTTTTTATGGTGTTTTATTGGAAGCGTTAGAGATTTTACTAACGATTTTCTGGAAAATTCTAAAAGTTCTTTTAAAAAAATATTGATATATGAAATATTTTTTTTTCAAAATTTTTCGGTTTACTATTTGTTTTTTTTTATTTTTTTTTATTATTTTTGACATTTTATTTTCAATTTCGTCTATCTGTACTTGTAAAAAAATTCTACAAATTTTTATTTTTTTATTTTATGTATTAGAGATTTTACCAAAGAATTTTAGAAAATCATGGAATGTTTTTTAAAAAAATATAGACATTTTAAATCCAAAATTCTTCATAAATTCATCCGTTTACTATTTGTTTTTTTATTCTTTTAGCATTTTGGTAATCTTTTTTTCCTATTTCACCTATCCAAACTTGTCAAAAAAAGCTAAACGTTTTTGTGGTGCTTTATTGTACGAATTATAAATTTTATTAGAGAATTCTGGAAAAATTTTCAATTTTTATTAAAAAAATAGAGATACTTTAAATACAAAATATTTTCAGAATTCCATCGTTTACTATTTGCTTTTTTAATTTTTTTAGTATTTTTGACATTTTTTTTTCTATTTTACCTCTTTATGGTTTTTAAAAAAATTGGAAAATTTTTGTGTTGTTTTATTGTATGGATCCGAGATTTTATCAACAAATTGAGTTATTCAAAATCCCAAATTTTAACAAAATTCCATCGTTTACTATTCCTTTTTTAATTTTTTAGCATTTTTGGAATTTTGTTTTCTATTTCACGTACCCTAACTTGTCCAAAAATTATCTTATTTTTTGTGGTGCTTTATTGGAAGCGTTAGAGATTTTACTCACGATTTCTGGAAAATTCTAAAAGTTCTTTTAAAAAAAATATTGATATGTGAAATATTTTTTTTTTCAAAATTTTGCAGTTTACCATTTATTTTTATTATTATTTTTGACATTTTATTTTAAATTTCGCCTATCTGTAGTTGTCAAAAAATTCTAGAAATTTTTATTTTTTTATTTTATGTATTAGAGATTTTTTCAAAGAATTTTGGAAAATCATGGAATGTTTTTAAAAAAAATATAGACATTTAAAATCCACAATTCTTCATAAATTCCATCGTTTCCTATTTCTTTTTTTTTATTCTTTTAGCATTTTGGTAATCTTTTTTTCCTATTTCACCTATCCAAACTTGTCAAAAAATTCTAAACATTTTTGTGGTGCTTTATTGTACGGATTATAGATTTTATTAGAGAATTCTGGAAAATTCGTAAATTTTTACTAAAAAAAATAAAGATACTTTAAATACAAAACATTTTCAAAATTCCATCGTTTACTATTTAGTTTTTTTAATTTTTTAGTATTTTTGACATCTTTTTTTCTATTTTACCTCTCTACGGTTTCCAAAAAAATTGAAAAATTTTTGTGTTGTTTTATTGTATGGATCCGAGATTTTATCAAAAAATTGAGATATTTGAAATCCCAAATTTCAACAAAATTGCATCGTTTACTATTTCTTAGCATTTTTGGCATTTTGTTTTCTATTTTCACGCACCCGAACTTTTCCAAAAATTATCGAATTTTTTGTGGTGCTTTATTGGAAGCGTTAGAGATTTTACTCACGATTTCTGGAAAATTCTAAAAGTTCTTTTAAAAAAAATATTTATATGTGAAATATTTTTTTTTCAAAATTTTGCGGTTTACCATTTATTTTTTTATTATTTTTGACATTTTATTTTCAATTTCGTCTATCTGTAGTAGTCAAAAAATTTGCGGTTTACCATTGCTTTTTTTTATTTTTTTTATTAATTTTGACATTTTATTTTCAATTTCGTCTATATGTAGTTGTCAAAAAATTCCTGAAATTATTTTTTTTATTTTATATATTAGAGATTTTATCAAAGAATTTTGGAAAATCATGAAATGTTTTTTCAAAAAATATAGACATTTGGAATCCAAAATTCATCATAAATTCCATCGTTCACTATTTGTTTTTTTATTCTTTTAGCATTTTGGTAATCCTTTTTTTCCTATTTCACCTATCCAAACTTGTCAAAAACCTGTAAACATTTTTTTGGTGCTTCATTGTAAGGATTATAGATTTTATCAGAGAATTCTAGAAAATTGTTCAATTTTTATTAAAAAAATAGGGATACTTTAAATACAAAACATTTTCAGAATTCCATCGTATACTATTTGATTTTTTAATTTTTTAGTATTTTTGACATCTTTTTTTTCTATTTTACATGTCTATGGTTTTCAAAAAATTGGATAAAACAGCACAAAAATTCAATAATTTTTGGACAAGTTAGGGTATGTGAAATAGAAAACAAAATGCCAAAAATGCTAAAAAATTAAAAAAGAAATAGTAAATGATGGAATTTTATTGAAATTTGGGATTTCAAATATCTCAATTTTTTGATAAAATCTCGGATCCATACAATAAAACAACATAAAAATTTTCCAATTTTTTTGAAAACAATAGATAGGTAAAATAGAAAAAAACGATGTCAAAAATACTAAAAAAATTAAATAAGCAAATAGTAAATGATGGAATTCTGAAAATGTTTTGTATTTAAAGTATCTCTATTTTTTTAATAAAAATTAAAGAATTTTCCAGAATTCTTTGATAAAATCTATAATCCGTACAATAAAGCACAAAAAATTGTTTAGAATTTTTTGACAAGTTTGGACAGGTGAAATAGGAAAAAAAAGATTAGCAAAATGCTAAAAGAATAAAAAAAACAAAAAGTAAACGATGGAATTTATGAAGAATTTTGGATTTCAAATGTCTATATTTTTTTAAAATACATTCCATGATCTTCTAAAATTCTTTGATAAAATCTTTAATCCATAAAATAAAATAAAAAATTTCTAGAATTTTTTGACAATTATAGATAGACGAAACTGAAAATAAAATGTCAAAAATATTAAAAAAAATAAAAAAAATAAATAGTAAACCGCAAAATTTTGAAAAAGAAATATTTCACATATCAATATTTTTGTTAAAAGAACTTTTAGAATTTTCCAGAAATCGTTAGTAAAATCTCTAACGCTTCCAATAAAACACCACAAAAAATTCGATTATTTTTGGACAACTTAGGGTACGTGAAATAGAAAACAAAACGTCAAAAATGCTAAAAAATTAAAAAAGAAATAGTAAACGATGGAATTTTTTTGAAATTTGGGATTTCAAATATCTCAATTTTTTGATAAAATCTCAAATCCATACAATAAAACAACACAAAACTTTTCCGATATTTTTGAAAACCATAAACAGGTAAAATAGAAAAAAAATATGTCAAAAATACTAAAGAATTAAAAAACCAAATAGTAAACAATGGAATTCTGAAAATGTTTTGTATTTCAAGTATCTCTGTTTTTTTTAATAAAAATTGATGAATTTTCCAGAATTCTCTGATAAAATCTATAATCCGTACAATAAAGCACCACAAAAATGTTTAGAATTTTTTGACAAGTTTGGATAGGTGAAATAGGAAAAAAAGATTAACAAAATGTTAAAAGAATAAAAAAAAAACAAATAGTAAAAGATGGAATTTATGAAGAATTTTGGATTTGAAATGTCTATATTTTTTTAAAAAACATTCCATGATTTTCCAAAATTCTTTGATAAAATCTCTAATACATAAAATAAAAAAAATAAAAATTTATCAAATTTTTTGACTACTACAGATAGACGAAATTGAAAATAAAATGTCAAAAATAATAAAAAAAAAACAAATAGTAAACAGCAAAATTTTGAAAAAAAAAATATTTCACATATCAATATTTTTTTTAAAAGAACTTTTAGAATTTTTCAGAAATTGTTAGTAAAATCTTCAACGCTGCCAATAAAACACCATGAAAAATTCGATAATTTCAGGACAAGTTAGGGTACGTGAAATAGAAAACAAAATGCCAAAAATGTTAAAAAATTAAAAAAGAAATAATAAACGATGGAATTTTGTTGAAATTTGGGATTTCAAATATCTCAATTTTTTGATAAAATCTCGGATCCATACAATAAAACAACACAAAAAATTTTCAATTTTTTTGGAAATCATGGACAGGTAAACTAGAAAAAAAAGATGTCAAAAATACTAAAAAATTAAAAAAGTAAATAGTAAACAATGGAATTCTGAAAATGTTTTGTATTTCAAGTAAGTCTATTTTTTTATTAAAAATTAAAGAATTTTCCAGAATTCTCTGATAAAATCTATAATTCGTACAATAAAGCATCACAAAAATGTTTAGAATTTTTTGACAAGTTTGGATAGGTGAAATAAGAAAAAAAGATTATCAAAATGCTAAAAGAATAAAAAAAAACAAATAGTAAACGATGGAATTTATGAAGAATTTTGGATTTCAAATGTCTATATTTTTGTAAGAAACATTCTATGATTTTCCAAAATTCTTTGATAAAATCTCTGATCCATAAAATAAAAATAATAAAAATTTCTACAATTTTTTGACAGCTATAGATAGACGAAACTGAAAACAAAATGTCAAAAATAATAAAAAAAATAAAAAAACAAATATTAAACCTCTAAATTTTGAAAAACGAAAAATTCGACAATTTCTGGACAAGTTAGGGTACGTGAAATAGAAAACAAAATGCCAAAAATGCTAAAAAATTAAAAAAGAAATAGTAAATGATGGAATTTTGATGAAATTTGGGATTTTAAATATCTCAATTTTTTGATAAAATCTCGGATCCATACAATAAAACAACACAAAAAGTTTCCAATTTTTTTGAAAACCATAAACATGTAAAATACAAAAAAAATGATGTCAAAAATACTAAAAAATTAAAAAAGCAAATAGTAAGCGATGGAATTCTGAAAATGTTTTGTATTTAAAGTATCTCTATTTTTTTCATAAAAATTGAAGAATATTCCAGAATTGTCTGATAAAATCTATAATCCGTACAATAAAGCACCACAAAAATGTTTTCTATTTTAAAGTATCTCTATTTTTTTAATAAAAATTGAAGAATTTTCCAGAATTCTCTCATAAAATCTATAATCCGTACAATAAAGCACCACAAAAATGTTTAGAATTTTTTGACAAGTTTGGTTAAGTGAAATAGGAAAAAAAGATTACCAAAATGCTAAAAGAATAAAAAAACAAATAGTAAATGATGGAATTTGTGTAGTATTTTGGATTTCAAATGTCTATATTTTTTTAAGAAACATTCCATGATTTTCCAAAATTCTTTGATAAAATCTCTAATATATAAAATAAAAAAAATAAAAATTTCTAGAATTTTTTCAGAACTACAGATAGACGAAATTGAAAATAAAATGTCAGAAATATTAAAAAAATAAAAATACAAATAGTAAACCTCAAAATTTTGGAAATAAAATATTTCCCATATTAATATTTTTATCAAAGAACTTTTAGAATTTTACAGAAATCGTTAGTAAAATCTCTAACGCTTCCAATAAAACACCACAAAAAATTCGATTATTTTTGGACAACTTAGGGTACGTGAAATAGAAAACAAAATGGTAAAAATGCTAAAAAATTAAAAAAGAAATACTAAACGATGGAATTTTGATAAAATTTAGGATTTCAAATATCTCATTTTTTTGATAAAAACACGGATCTATACACTAAAACAACACAAAAATTTTCCAATTTTTTTGAAAACCATAGACAGGTAAAAGAGAAAAAAAAGATGTCAACAATACTAAAAAATTAAAAAAGTAAATAGTAAACGATGGAATTCTGAAAATGTTTTGTTTTTAAAGTATCTCTATTTTTTTAATAAAAATTGAAGAATTTTCCTGAATTCTCTAATAAAATCTATAATCCGTACAATAAAGCACCACAAAAATGTTTAGAATTTTTTGACAAGTTTGGATAGGTGAAATAGGAAACAAAGATTACCAAAATGCCAAAAGAATAAAAAAAAACAAATAGTAAACGATGAAATTTATGAAGAATTTTGGATTTCAAATGTCTATATTTTTTTAAGAAACATTCCATGATTTTACAAAATTCTTTGATAAAATCTCTAATACATAAAATAAAAAAAATAAAAATTTCTAGAATTTTTTGAGAAATACAGATAGACGAAATTGAAAATAAAGTGTCAAAAATTATAAAAAAAAAAATAGTAAACCGCAAAATTTTGAAAAAAAAAATATTTCACTTATCAATATTTTTTTAAAAAGTACTTTTAGAATTTTTGAGGAATCGTTATTAATATCTCTAACGCTTCCAATAAAACACAACAAAAAATTCGATAATTTTTGGACAACATAGGGTACGTGAAAAAGAAAACAAAATGCCAAAAATACTAAGAAATTAAAAAAGAAAAAGTAAACGATGGAATTTTGTTGAAATTTAGGATTTAAAATATCTCAATTTTTTGATAAAATCTCGGATCCATACAATAAAACAACACAAAAAGTTTCCAATTTTTTTGAAAACCATAAACAGGTAAAATACAAAAAAAATGATGTCAAAAATACTAAAAAATTAAAAAAGCAAATAGTAAGCGATGGAATTCTGAAAATGTTTTGTATTTAAAGTATCTCTATTTTTTTCATAAAAATTGAAGAATATTCCAGAATTGTCTGATAAAATCTATAATCCGTACAATAAAGCACCACAAAAATGTTTAGAATTTTTTGACAAGTTTGCATAGGTGAAATAGGAAAAAAGATTACCAAAATGCTAAAAGAATAAAAAAAAACAAATAGTAAACGATGGAATTTATGAAGAATTTTGGATTTCAAATGTCTATATTTTTTTAAAAAAGATTCCATGATTTCCCAAAATTCTTTGATAAAATCCGTAATACATAAAATAAAAAAATAAAAATTTCTAGAATTTTTTGACAACTACAGATAGAGAAATTGAAGATAAAATGTCAAAAATAAAAAAAATAAAAACACAAATAGTAAACCGCAAAATTTTGAAAAAAAAAATATTTTACATATCAATATTTTTTTCTAAAAGAACTTTTAAAATTTTCCTGAAATCATTAGTAAAATATCTAACGCTTCCACGAAAACAACACAAAAAATTCGATAATTTTTGGACATGTTAGGATACGTGAAATAGAAAACAAAATGCGAAAAATGCTAAGAAATTAAAAAAGAAATAGTAAACGATGGAATTTTGTTGAAATTTTGGGATTTCAAATATCTCAATTTTTTGATAAAATCTCGTATCCATACAATAAAACAACACAAAAAGTTTCCAATTTTTTTGAAAACCATAGACAGGTAAAATAGAAAAAAAAAGATGTCGAAAATACTAAAAAATTAAAAAATCAAATAGTAAACGATGGAATTCTGAAAATGTTTGGTATTTAAAGTATCTCTATTTTTTTAATAAAAATTGAAGAATTTTCTACAATTCTCTGATAAAATCTATAATCCGTACAATAAAGCACCACAAAAATGCTTAGAATTTTTTGACAAGTTTGGATAGGTGAAATAGGAAAAAAAGATTACCAAAATGCTAAAAGAATAAAAAAACAAATAGTAAACGATGGAATTTACAAAGAATTTTGGATTTCAAATGTCTATATTTTTTTAAAAAAACATATCAGGATTTTCCGAAATTCTTTGATAAAATCTCTAATCCATAAAATAAAAAAAATAAAAATTTCTTCAATCTTTTAACAACTACAGATAGACGAAACTAAAAATAAAATGTTAAAAAGAAAAAAATAGAAAAAAACAAATAGTAAACCGCAAAATTTTGAAAAAAAATATTTCACATATCAATATTTTTTTAAAAAAACTTTTAGAATTTTCATTAAATCGTCAGTAAAATCTCTAACGCTTCCAATAAAACACCACAAAAAATTTGATAATTTTTGGACAAGTTAGGGTACGTGAAATATAAAACAAAATGCCAAAAATGCTAAGAAATTAAAAAAGCAATAGTAAACGATAGAATTTTGTTGAAATTTGGGATTTCAAATATCTCAATTTTTTGATAAAATCTCAGATCCATACAATAAAACAACACAAAAAGTTTCCAGTCTTTTTGAAAACCATACACAAGTAAAATAGAAAAAAAAGATGTAAAAAATACTAAAAAATTAAAAAAAGCAAATAGTAAACGATGGAATTCTGAAAATGTTTTGTATTTAAAGTATCTCTATTTTTTTTAATAAAAATTGAAGAATTTTCCAGAATTCTCTCATAAAATCTATAATCCGTACAATAAAGCACCACAAAAATGTTTAGAATTTTTTGACAAGTGTGGATAGGTGAAATAGGAAAAAAAGATTACCAAAATGCTAAAGAAATAAAAAAAACAAATAGTAAACGATGGAATTTATGAAGAATTTTGGATTTCAAATGTCTATATTTTTTTAAAAAACATTCCATGATTTTCCAAAATTTTTAATAAAATCTGTAATCCATAAAATAAAAAAATAAAAATTTCTAGAATTTTTTGACATCTACAAATGGACTAAATTGAAAATAAAATGTCAAAAATAAAAAAAAATAGTCAACCGCAAAATTTTGAAAAAAAAAATATTTCACATATCAATATTTTTTTTTTAAAATAACTTTTAGAATTTTTCAGAAATCGTTAGTAAAATCTCTAACGCTTCCAATAAAACACCACAAAAAAATTCGATAATTTTTGGACAAGTTAGGGTAGGTGATATAGAATGCAAAATGCCAAAAATGCTAAAAAATTAAAAAAGAATAGTAAAAGATAGAATTTTGTTGAAATTTGGGATTTCAAATATCTCAATTTTTTGATAAAATCTCGGATCCATACAATAAAACAACACAAAAATTTTCCAATTTTTTTGAAAACCATAGATAGGTAAAATAGAAAAAAAAGATGTCAAAAATACTAAAAAATTAAAAAAGCAAATAGTAAACGATGGAATTCTAAAAATGTTTTGTATTTAAAGTATCTCTATTTTTTATAATAAAAATTGAAGATTTTTCCAGAATTCTCTGATAAAATCTATAGTCCGTACAATAAAGCACCACAAAAATGTTTAGCATTTTTTGACAAGTTTGGAGAGGTGAATTAGAAAAAAAGATTACCAAAATGCTAAAAGAATAAAAAAAACAAATAGTAAAAGATGGAATTTACGAAGAATTTTGGATTTCAAATGTTTATATTTTTTTAAAAGACATTACATGATTTTCCAAAATTCTTTGATAAAATCTCTAATCTATTAAATAAAAAAATACAAATTTATAGAATTTTTGGACAACTACAGATAGACGAAATTGAAAATAAAATGTCAAAAATAATAAAAAAATTAAAAAAACATAAACCGGAAAATTTTGAAAAAGAAATATTTCACATATCAATATTTTTTTTAAAGGAACTTTTAGAATTTTCCAGAAATCGTTAGTAAAATCTCTAACGCTTCCAATAAAACACCAACAAAAATTTGATAATTGTTGGACAAGTTAGGGTACGTGAAACAGAAAACAAAATGCCAAAAATGAAAAAAAATTATAAAAGAAATAGTAAAAGATGGAATTTTGTTGACATTTGGGATTTCTAATATCTCAATTTTTTAATAAAATCTCGGATCCATACAATAAAACAACACAAAAATTCTCCAATTTTTTTGAAAACCATAGACAGGTAAAATAGAAAAAAAAGATGTCAAAAATACTAAAAAATGAAAAAAACAAATAGTAAACGATAGAATTCTGAAACTGTTTTGTATTTAAAGTATCTCTATTTTTTTTAATAAATATTGAAGAATTTTCCAGAATTCTCTAATAAAATCTATAATCAGTACAATAAAGCACCACAAAAATGTTTAGAATTTTTCGACAAGTTTGGATAGGTTAAATAGGAAAAAAAGATAACCAAAATGCTAAAAGAATAAAAAAAACAAATAGTAAACGATGGAATTTATGAAGAATTTTGGATTTCAAATGTATATATTTTTTTTAAAATAGATTCCATGATTTTCGAAAATTCTATGATAAAATATCTCAAATCCATAAAATAAAAAAATAAAATTTCTAAAATTTTTTAACAACTACAGATAGACGAAATTGAATAAAATGTCAAAAATAATTAAAAAAATAAAAAAACAAATAGTAAACCGCAAAATTTTGAAAAATAAATATTTCACATATCAATATTTTTTTTTCAAAGAACTTTTAGTATTTTCCAGAAATCGTGAGTAAAATCTCTAACGCTTCCAATAAAACACCACCAAAAATTTGATATTTTTTTGACAAGTTAGGGTACGTGAAATAGAAAACAAAATGCCAAAAATGCTAAAAAATTAAAAGAGAAATAGTAAACGATTGAATTTTGTTGAAATTTTGGATTTCAAATATCTCAATTTCTTGATAAAATCTCGGATCCATACAATAAAACAACACAAAAAATTTCCAATTTTTTTGAAAACCATAAACAGGTAAAATAGAGAAAAAAAATGTCAAAAATACTAAAAAATTAAAAAAGCAAATAGTAAACGATGGAATTCTGAAAATGTTTTGTTTTTAAAGTATCTCTATTTTTTTTAATAAAAATTGAAGAATTTTCCAGAATTCTCTAATAAAATCTATAATCCGTATAATAAAGCACCACAAAATTGTTTAGAATTTTTTGACAAGTTTGGATAGGTGAAATAGGAAAAAAAGATTAGCAAAATGCTAAAAGAATAAAAAAAAATAAATAGTAAACGATGGAATTTATGAAGAATTTTCGATTTCAAACGTCTATATTTGTTTAAAAAACATTACATGATTTTCCAAAATTCTTTGATAAAATCTCTAATGCATAAAATAAAAAAAAATTGTGGAATTTTTTAACAATTACAGATAGACGAAATTGACAATAAAATGTCAAAAATAATAAAAAAAATAAAAAAACAAATAGTAAACCGCAAAATTTTGAAAAAGAAATATTTCATGTATCAATATTTTTTTTAAAAGAACTTTTAGAATTTTCCAGAAATCGTTAGTAAAATCTCTAACGCTTCCAATAAAACACCATAAAAAATTCGATAATTTTTGGACAAGTTAGGGTACGTGAAAGAGAAAACAAAATGCCAAAAATGCTAAAAAATTAAGAAAGAAATAGTAAACGATGGAATTTTGTTGAAATTTGGGATTTCAAATATTTTAATTTTTTGATAAAATCTCGGATCCGTACAATAAAACAACACAAAAATGTTCCAATTTTATTGAAAACCATAGACAGGTAAAATAGAAACAAAAATATGTCAACAATACTAAAAAATTAAAAAAGCAAATAGCAAACGATGGAATTCTGAAAATGTTTTGTATTTAAAGTATCTCAATTTTGTTTAATAAAAATTGAAGAATTTTCCAAAATTCTCTGATAAAATCTATAATCCGTACAATAAAGCACCACAAAAATGTTTAGAATTTTTTGATAAGTTTGGATAGGTGAAATAGGAAAAAAAGATTACCACAATGCTAGAAGAATAAAAAAACAAATAGTAAACGATGGAATTTATAAAGAATTTTGGATATCAAATGTCTACATTTTTTTAAAAAACATTACGTGATTTTCCAAAATTCATTGATAAAATCTCTAATCCATAAAATAAAATAAAAATTTCTAGAATTTTTTAACAATTACAGATAGACGTAATTGAAAATAACATGTCAAAAATAAAAAAATAAAAAAACAAATAGCAAGCTGCAAAATTTTGAAAAAAAAAATATTTCACATATCAATAATTTTTTTAAAAGAACTTTTAGAATTTTCCAGAAATCGTTAGTAAAATCTCTCTGGCTTCCAATAAAACACCACAAAAAATTTGATAATTTTTGGACAAGTTAGGGTATGTGAAATAGAAAACAAAATACCAAAAATGCTAAAAAATTAAAAAAACAAATAGTTAATGATGGAATTCTGAAAATGTTTTGTATTTAAAGTATCTCTATTTTTTTAATTAAAATTGAAGAATTTTCCAGAATTCTCTGATGAAATCTATAATCCGTACAATAAAGCACCACAAAAATGTTTACAATTTTTTGACAAGTTTGGATAGGTGAAATAGGAAAAAAAGATTACCAAAATGCTAAAAGAAGAAAAAAAATATAGTAAACGATGGAATTTGTAAAGAATTTTGGATTTCAAATGTCTATATTTTTTTAAAAAACATTTCATGATTTTCCAAAATCTTTGATAAAATCTCTAATACATAAACTAAAAAAATAAAAATTTCTAGAATCTTTTGACAACTACAGATAGACGAAATTGAAAATAAAATGTCAAAAATAATAAAAAAATAAAAAAACAAATAGTAAATTGCAAAATTTTCAAAAATAAATATTTCACATATCAATATTTTTTTTAAAAGAACTTTTAGAATTTTCCAGAAATCGTTAGTAAAATCTCTAACCCTTCAAATAAAAATACGACAAAAAAAAATTCTACAATTTTTTAACAATTACAGATAGACGAAATTGAAAATAAAATGTCAAAAATAATAAAAAAAAAACAAAATGCTAAAAATGCCAAAAAAATTAAAAAAGAAATAGTAAACGATGGAATTTTGTTGAAATTTGGGATTTCAAATATCTTAATTTTCTGATAAAATCTCGGATCCATACAATAAAAAAACACAAAAATTTTCCAATTTTTTTGAAAACCATAGACAGGTAAAGTAGAAAAAAAAAGATATAAAAAATACTATAAAATTAAAAAGGCAAATAGTAAACGATTGAATTCTGAAAATGTTTTGTTTTTAAAGTATCTCTATTTTTGTCAATAAAAATTGAAGAATTTTCCAGAATTCTCTGATAAAATCTATAATCCGTACAATAAAGCACCAGAAAAATGTTTAGAATTTTTTGACAAGTTTGGATAGGTGAAATAGGAAATAAAGATTACCAAAATGCTAAAAGAATAAAAAAACACATAGCAGACGATGGAATTTATGAAGAATTTTGGATTTCAAATGTCTATATTTTTTTAAAAAACATTCCATGATTTTCTAAAATTCTTTGATAAAATCTCAAATACATAAAATAAAAGAAATTCTAGACTTTTTTGACAACTACAAATAGACGAAATTGAAAATAAAATGTCAAAAATAATAAAAAAATAAAAAAACAAATACTAT
>Ga0209700_107940_pt1 | contig 14284 bp, 8 predicted proteins | sample SiratroredBW_FD_187528 | JGI IMG/M metagenome (GOLD analysis project Ga0209700, IMG submission 187528) | Root nodule microbial communities of legume samples collected from California, USA - Siratro red BW (SPAdes) (version 2) | ecosystem: Host-associated > Plants > Roots > Nodule | place: USA... | reverse complement strand
CCTTCCATGGAAAACCTTCTTTTATAGCAGCAGGGTTAAATTTGTAATTTCCTCATGTCTATTATTGGAATTTTGAAAATTATGGAGGTGCAGGAAGATGATATGGAGGTGCAGGAAGAAGCAGTCGAAGTTCGGTAAATTAGGGAAACTTGGGCTATGCTATGCAAGTGGGTCTTACAAGTAATTAGCAGGAGTGCACCAAGCAAAAACCCCAAGAAAAAAAGCTGTATCAGGGTGCAAACAGCAAAACCTATGAAGATCATATTTATACATTTTTAAAGCACTTTATTACAAAATAGTTTAACACCTTTTTGTTCAAAATATTTTTCTCAGAATACTAATATTTTATGAATATGAGAATTTATAACTTCAATGGTTTATAGTAATTAATCACTCAACAAGCACGCATAAAATATCATCGCCACAATTACAATATATAAGAAAAAATATATATTTATGGTTCGGGGATTTCGATTAAAATTAATTTTAATCCCTTTAATTCAAATTCATAAAAATATTCTCCAAATTTAAAAAGTACCTGATTTTAATTTTTTTACTTATTTTTCCAAACAATGACAAAATCATATATTGGATTTACCTATAGAGAGATTAGCAAAATAAAATCAGAGTGCCGTGACATATGTTCATAAATCATTAGTTTATATTTTTCATATTTTAATTATCTAATTAGTATTATTTAAAAGTAAAAATTAAAACTAAAACTTTAAATAAACATAAATAGTTTATATATAAACATAAGTTAATTTCTCTTGTACCTTACCATTTACCGCTTTTATTTATCGGTGAAACTATATATATATATATATATATATATATATATATATATATATATATTTTTTTTTTTTTTTTTTTTTCTTTTTTTTTTTTTTTTTTGATTTTTTTTTTTTTTTTTTTAAATATGTTTCATCAATTCTAGTTCTGTTTCTTTTAATTTTTCTTGTTTTTCTATATACCCCCGAACGTTTTCTATTGGTTATAGTCTAAAATATTTTTTTTTATGATGATACATTTGCTTTTCTTTTCTTATCTTTTTTCTGTTTTTTTTTTTTCTCTCCAAATTTACTCTTCTAACCGTGGATACATTTTCATAGACATCTCCAATTTTTTCCATGGATTGTCATCATAAACATTTTTTCATACTGATGTGCGCAACTTTTTTTTTTAATCCTATTTTTGTTGTTCAATATATGTTTTGTATTTGTTTTTATTTTCTTATTAACTCGACAACATATTTTTCTTAAGCACACAAACATATTGTTATAGTATATCGTATTATGAATTTATTATTATTATTAGTAGTAGTTGTTATTGATTATTTACAGAATCCTTGGGCTGTGTCCGAAATTAGAGAAGTAAGTAACATGTTAATTGAAAAGTAGAGATACATGAAAAAGAAAACAAAACTTTGAAAATATGCATGGCGAAATATTTATTTGATTAAGATCACTCTTTATTCCATTGATGCATAGAAGTGGATAAAGCCTAGCAGCTTTACCTCACATGATAGATATTAAAGCTTGCTCATTCCTAGTGAGCTTTGGAGTCACATGGAGGATAGCAGAAGTCAGTTATGTCTGCACAAATATACTGTGGAGGATACGTCAGAATATTAATGCAATTTTGACAACCTCCGTGACATCCATCCCTCCTAACATCTTCACATTGGCACTGCGGAGGGTTTGATCTTGTGCAAGTACAAACATCACAGCATGCAGCGGCGGTGGATTTCACAGGTAATTGCCACCACCGTTACCGTTGGGGACCTTCTCAGTGATGAGGGAAAGTGAATCGAAACGAGCGTCCACAGTAGTTGCTGTGAACCCCACCAGAAAAAGCACCAAAGCTACCTTCACCAACACCTTCAACTCCATCTCCTTACTTTCTCTTTCTGCTTCTTAGTTCTTATAATGCTTCTGTTTCTGCTCAAGAACCAAGCACCAGTGCTTCTATTTATAGCAGAAGAAAGCGCGGAGATTAGTTATATGTATGTATTATCCTTCCACATGTGGTTTGGATTAAATTTTCAAGATTTGTTTTTAACCTACTTCTATGATTCAAAATTCTCAAGGGTTTAGCCATTTTTGGCAGAACGAGGAAGAGCAGAGACACGTAATTGGTGGTCCGTGTGGTCCAATGTACAGAAACTCCTAGAAAAATCACTGTCACCTTCAAATCAATTATGAAAACGTGGAAAACGTTGCAACCAACTTGGTACTTTAGCTGATGAAATTAAATTAATAATTAAACTTAAATAATATCAGCTAACTATTTTAAATTTGAGCAATCGGATTCAGATAATATGTTAAAATGAAAAGTCCCTGTGATTAACTAATAATGAGTTTATTTTTAACGATGTCGTTTTCGAAACATTTTTTTTTTGGAAATAATTTATTTTAAATTTATTAACATAAGCAATTAGAACATAAGTATGGTTAGGAAAAATAAAATAATGAATGGATTCTAAAATTTGTTTATACATAAAAATAAGAATGAGAGAAGATATATAAAGGAGTTTTTATATATTAATTGTACTATTTATGGACCTACAACATTCACTCATAAAAACTCTTAGTAGTGTATGACTATTGAAGTCTGGGAGACTAGCTATTCAGAGTATGGCAGCTCTCAAGACAAGTTGTTTGGGAGACTATTGTATTATGCAGCCATTCAGAACAAAGATAAGTTGTCAGCCGCACCCACAAGCTGTTTATTATAGGCTGATAAGTATGCAATCACAAGCTGTTTACTATAGAACACTACGTATAGGTTGACAAGTATTCGACTGACAAGTATTCGACTTCCAATTAATCAGTCTCTCCATCTCTCTTACATTGGGAACAAACACTTATCTGACACATAAACAGATTCCAATGAACGTACTCTCCTATCTGACAAGTGTGAGGTTGAGTAAACTACACATCTTCCTCTGATACAACATCCAGAAGAAGGGTAACACCTCTGACAGGAGAAAGTACACACACCTTCATCTGACAGTATGCAGAAAAGGGGTAACACCTCTGACAGGAGAGACTACACACCTTCTAAATAGTGAACAATTACATTTTTTCATCCAAAGAACATTTATTATTATTTTAGGCTTCAAAACTATGTAAGAACATTAACTTTTACATATTGTATTATATATATCTACAAAAGAGTTTGTCCAAATATATTCTAAATATTCCATCATATTATGCTAGTACATTGTTGTGTCCTTACTAAACAAAGTTGTAAATGTTAAAGATTTTAATTGCAAGTATTTCTTGTTTATATTCACTACAAAGTAGAAGAAAATGAGATAAGTCTCACCTTGAGAATGTTGAGTAAAGAGAAAGGAAATAAAAGGATATGAATAGGCCGTTCAAAACATAGGCAAGAATTAGAGAAAAAATTGGAAGTAGTTCCGTTGAAGAGAAATAAAAATCAATAATATTTTTATATTATTTAATTTTAAAATAAATTATTATCAGTATTGTCGTTATTATTTTATTATTACTATCAATGGTTTATTATTATGTTATTATTATAACAAAATAGCAACGTATGACTGTTAAGGTTTAACCAATTCAAAAGTCATAATCTTTTAATTTTAAATATTAAAAGTAAATTTTGATTCTTAATAATATAATCTTATTATGTCCAAATTAAATCTAAAAAAGTAGAACTTCAGTTAAAAGAGAGAGACACAATATCATCCTAATTGGAAGCATATTACACTCATTTGATTATTAATGTAAAGTTGTTAGTTTCAGTAATATAACTATGATTTATTTGTTGGGTCTCTTGGGATTCATTCTTATCAGGCTTTTAATATTTTTGTCTTTTAATTCTAATATATCTCATATTCTAGTTTTTTATTTTATTTTATAATTTAAAGTGTTTTAACTCTTGGAAACTAATTTATCACGTATTCTAATATCTCAATTTATCTCATTCCAAACTATTTATCTTTTGGGATCTAAGTGTTTAAATTATTGTTACATTTAAAGATTTAGGTAACCCATACGTAGTGTTATGCTTAGTAAAAAGGAATGAGAGAAGAAGGCATAGTGGTTCAGTGGGCTGTGGTGCGAAGTTAGGTAAATGACTGATTCTTCCTAAACCTCCATAGTGTCTTCCAGTAAATACCAAATTACAATTTTATTCTTTTAAAATTTATTTTAATCCAAATTTATCTTTTACTCTTTTTACTTAGAATATTCAGACTTCCAAATTATAGAATCCGTAATTATATTTTTTTTAAAATAAATTGTAGATTATATATTCTGTAGGTTTGAAATCAAAATTTTCATTCATTAAAAAAAATTATTACTATATATGCAATTATAATTTTTTTAAAGTGTATTGGGGATTGTGCACTCTGCAATTCATTGAAAAAAAATATTATTATTGCGGATGACAATCTACAAAAGAAAACAAAATTGAATCACAATTATCTTATTATTTTTTAAGAAGTGAATGAGATTTTGGAAGTATGAGTAAAATTTTAGAATTTGATAGGAAAAGGAAGAGATAGTTAAAAGTGTCAAAATTAATTTAATTTTAATTGAATTTGAAATGAAATCCAATCAAAAGAAATGATAGTTGAGACTCTTTATTTGTTTTAATTTTTCATTTGCCTTAAATGAGTAAATGAAACTAATCAAGAAAAAGGAGTGAATGTTTGGACATAACAATTTAAGAGACTCTTTATTTGAAAATTGAGTATAGAGCAGCAGAAGATACTCTCTTTATTTAATGGGTACAAAAAAGTAGAATAAACTCTTGGTTTAAAAGACTCTTTATTTGAAATGAGTATAGAGGACTAGAAGTAGAGACTCTTTATTCAATGGGTATCTCTTTATTTGAATTGAGTATAGAGGAGAACAGTAGAAGAAGAAGAGACTCTTTATTTAATGGATATAGGATATAGAGAGCAGAATAGACTCTTAATTTAAAATAGGTTTCTAACCAAATTAGATTTATACAAATAAATAAGAAGAACAATTTACTTGTGAACTCTTCACGGTACTAATTAATCATGATATTCTGTTTGAGACTTAGGATTTTACAATCTAAAATTCATTAAAAAAATTTCAATAACTAAATTCTGAACCTTAAACCTATTTCTCTTAACACTAAGGATATTTTAGTCTGGTAGAATACGTCTAGGCAAATTAGGGAAACTTGGGCTATGCTATGCAGGTGGGTGTTACAAGTAATTATCAGGAGTGCACACAGTATAATGCCCAGGAACAAAAAGCTGTATGAGGGTGCAAACAGCAAAACCCATGAAGATCATATTTATAATTTTTAAAGCACTTTATTACAAAACATAGTTTAACACTTTTTTTGTTCAAAATATTTTTCTCAAAATACTAATATTCCCATACTAATATTTTATGAATATGAAAATTTATAACTTCAATGGTTTATACTAATTAATCACTCAACAAGCACGCATAAAATATCATCCCCAGAATTACAATATATAAGAAAAAAATACATATTTATGGTTCGGGGGATTTCAATTAAAGTTCATTTTAATCCCTTTAATTCAAATTCATAAAAATATTCTTCTAAATTTTAAAATTACGTGATTTTAATTTTCCTTTACTTATTTTTCCAATGACAAAATCGTATATTGAATTTATATATAGAGAGATTAGCAAAATAAAATAAGTGCCGTGACATATGTTCATAAATCATTAGTTAATATTTTTTCCATATTTTAATTATCTAATCAGTATTATTTAAAAGTAAAAATTAAAACTAAAACTTTAAATAAACATAAATAGGTTAAATATAAACATAAGTTAACATTTTACCATTACCACTTTTTATTCATTGTTGATATTATCTATTTATATTATTTTTGTCCTACACATTTCATATTAGATTCTTTTTTAAATATGTTTATGAATTCTAGTTCTGTTTTTCTTCTTCTTGTTTTTTTCTATTTACCCTTGTACGTTTTCTATTGGTTATAGTCTAATTCTTTTTTTTTTTTTTTTGTTTTTTTTTTTCTTTTTTTTTTTTTTTTTTTTTTTTTTTTTTTTTTTTTTTTTTTTTTTTTTTTTTTTTTTTTTTTTTTTTTTTTTTTTTTTTTTCTGGTTTTTCTTATCCTTTTCTCTTCTTTTTTTTCTTTTCAAATTTACTCTACCAACCCTTTACCAACCCTTGACACATTTCATACACCTCTCCATTTTTTTCATACACCTCTCCATTTTTTTTCATGGATTGTTTTCATAAATATTTTTTTAAAGGCATGTGCACACCTTTTTCTTTTATTTATCTTATCTTATATATTTTGTATTTGTTTTTATTTTCTTATTAGCTCTTCCTCTAAAACAATGTTAAAAAGTAAATGTTGGGTTATTACTTCCTTTCTTCTTTTTTTTTTTATTTAATTTCCTTTATTTTCTTGTTTGTTATTTGATTTAAGAGTGACAATGAAGATTAAATTATGTGATTTAACCTATTAGTTTGTCATTAAAATGATGAGATATTATAGTCATTTTAACTTCTTGACTTGTTTAAATTTACTTCTATAACTCATGTAGATCAAGAATGCCTTAGAACAAGTTGACCTACCTAAAATGCTAACTATGCATTTAGCATTAATTTTCAAATTCTTAAAAAACTATAAAAATTGTTTCTTATATGAAAATATGAAAGTAATTCTTTCTATTTTTAGTTAGAAGCATAATTTTTAGGATAGTTTAATTAACTTATCAATACCATGTTTTTATTATGGTATTCTTATTTTAAATTGATTCTTATTGTTCAAATGTATGTAAAGGATATTAAGAAACATCACAATAATAGAAAAATAATGTAATACTCTAAAATCTTAACATAATACTTACATAAATATCTACACATTTATCATTTTGAGTTAACGCATTTGTTATGAATGTTTTAAATTGATAAAGGTTATTAAATTATTTGATGTGTTTATCATAAAATTGTGAGAATCACCAATAATATCTAATTAATGAAAATAAAGTACTTTATGTAATCAATAATCTAACATTAAAAATTAATTACACATATTTTTAAATGATCAACACATTATTCAAAGGAGATTTACTATTTATTTTGTTTAAAAATAGCATAATATTTACAAAAATTAATTAAGGCTTTAAGTTAGCTAATAAGTCATAATAAATTTCTCTTCATTTAATTCTAGACATTGATAATGAGTTAGAGTGACAAAGAAGGAAAAATGTTTTCAATTTAAAAGAATGAAAAATTAAATTGCAAAACATTTAATCTAAAACAGAGGTTAAAAAGGAGATTATGTTGGATAAGAGACAACAAAGATGAACAACATAGGTGAATGACATAGACAAATGATGAATGTAAATGATTAAAAAACAAATAACAGAGACAAATGGTGGAGAGAGAACAACAAAAGTGAGAATGTTAGGGTTGACACGAGAATATTTAGATTTGTTTGTCTAATATTAGGTTTAAGATGCAATTGAGATGAAAAATAAAGACAAATGACATAGATAAAACAAAGGAAGATGTGTTGCGTTACTGTTAGAGTTTTAGATTTTTCTAGGATTATGCTAGGTGCAAGTGAGTATGATATAAGTATAAAAGTAATTATTGAGTCACTCATATTAACCATCAACAAATCTATATAAAAGTGAGTTAGTTTGGATTGAGTCAAGTTTAGCTTAATCATAAGTGAAACTCAACTCAATCTAATTGAGTTAAATCGTGTTAGGTTGAATTATGGAATAATACGATCCAATAAATATCAAACTAAAAGTTATATGAAACAAATAAAATAACATATAAATGTTATGTGAAATAAAAAAAAATCAAACAAGACATTTTGTTTGAATAATTAGAGACTAGATATATTTTTCTATGTTTAAAAAAATTCATAAAAAAAATTACATATAGAAAAATAATTTTTTTTATAAAAATAAAAAAACCTAAACAATAAGAAACACACCACAACATACATTATTTTTAAATAAAATTCAATAAAAAATACACAATGTACTTATATAAGGAATCAAATCATTTGAAAAGATAGTATACTATAGGTTATTTTTAAATTTGATAAATAATATCATTCTAAACTCTAAATATTTTTTAGCATCAATTTCATTAAAAGAAAATAAAGATAAGATACCTTCACTACTTAGATTAGTTACTTACAAAACTTTATTGTTGTCTTAATTACATTTTTAACTATTATTATTTTTCAAGAGTTTTACTGCTTAATTTTTTTCACATATTTTACTATCATATATTTTAATTTTCACTCATTTAACCCTATGTTAAATGTATAACGATGCCACTATAAGTTTACAACAAATAAATAAAATGACATGTAATTTTTATTTTTATTGATAAGTCGGCATGTCATTATGTATTTAAAGAATACTAAAATCTGTGAAAATTATAAAATATGAATAAAGTATTAAATTTGTAATAATAAAGTTGCTTAACAATGACAATGAACACGCAAGATATGTAATTAAAAAGAATGAACGGGAAAGATACGTAACTAAAAGAAAATTTAATTAAGTTGTAAGTAATTTGTAATTTCGGATATTTTAATTGTGTCTTTGTTAAAAAAAATTATTTTATTAAACATTTAAATTATTTTTTATGTTTGTTTAAGTATTTTATTTTTTAGTTTAAATTTGTTTTATAGAATGAATAATTATTTCTGTTTTCTTGTCTCAAATTGATTAATTCGCTTCTTTTTTTTCCAATTTAATTAGCCGATCAACTTCGTCTTTGCAAATAGGAGAAATGATTTTACCTACAAATTAAAAAAATAAAAGTTACAATAATTGATTTGCGAATTGAAGATGGAAAGATGAAAATAATAAATACCTCATGGGGAGGGTAATTCGATTTTAATTAGCCCTAAAAATCTCAAAATTAAGTTTTTTTTTTTTTTGTTCTTTGTAAAATCCAACGGTGAGATCGTTGTGGTTACTTTTTAGAAACTGGAAAAGAGAAGAAACGATTAAGTCACCGAAAAAGCTTTGTTTCAATGGAAGAAGCGCGAGCAGCGGTGGCTCCTCCTGTTCCGCCGGCGACGAAGAAGAGGCCACTCCACTCCAGTGACTCCAATTACTTCAAGATTCGTGCCGTTGTTCGAGACCTTCGTCCTCACTTTCTCGAGGTTCAATATTCCAAATCTCTGCTTCTTTTTTTATACTGTAACCATTATCTCTTGTTTATTTAATGTAATAGTTGTTCATGAAACTAGTTGGCTACTGTTTTAACTCTCTATGCCTTTTCAATTTTCAAATTTGTGCCTAATTGGTGTGAAAATCTCAATTTTACTCTTGTTGATTTGGTACTCTTTTGTGCTTGGGTATTATTCATATCGAGTTTCGCGTTTGTTTTTCTAATGTTAGTTAGTAGGGTTTCTGATGTTTTTTTTTTTTTTTTTTTTTTTTTTTTTTTTTTTTTTTTTTTTTGTTTTTTTTTTTTTTTTTTTTTTTTTTTTTTGGGTGAGTATTTTATTTTAAGCAAATAATTTTAATCTAACATTTTTTAGGATGAAAGGAATGAAGTTTTTCGTGTAATTCGTAAGGTGGTGAACTAGGGTAAATGTGTAATCAAGTTATAGGATATCATTTATTTAGTAGGACAGATTAATGAATTGGAGATATTCCCATCGGAAATGGTTGCATGGAGTTCTAAAGATTCTGGAACTAGCAACGAGGTTGTTTTCAGTATCTTGTATCTAGAATTTGTTAAATAACTTGCGTTTCTAAACTCTTTAATGCCAAAGGTGTTCATTTCAAAGTTTCAAATGGTGAAGCAATTGAAGTATGGCGGTAATCCAAGATCTTTTAATTATTGTTACCTCTTACTTGTTCTTCCACTTTACATTCACGGTATTTGGTGATCTTCTTGGTTGTTTTGAATACAAGTTAAGATTAGTTAACATGGTCTTATATAATTTGTGCACCTGCATCTTTGTTTGGGTTAATATGGTATCAATGCGAAGAAGAGTTGAGGAGAGATTTGCAAATACATAATTTAAGGTCCCTTCATTTTTTTCTCATAAATAATCTTTCTTATAGTTGTCTCGTGTTAATTGTAAATTTGTTTACTTCAAAGAAAGTTTACTATGCAAAAAAGGAACATAATTTGGGTTTAAGTATGTAAAGTCTCAAGTCCAACATTAAAGACCTGCAAAATCAAACAAATATCAACTATCTTGATTTACACACACACACACTTAATTTCCTTGAGTTAGCTTTTTAATAGGTATTTATAATGAAGAATGACCTGCTAATAGATGATTTCTGAAGTATAGAACCTTTTATAGAGTTTTTATCCATTTGCTAATAAGAAATATCATGCTTAATAAGACTAACCCTGATAAAGAAAGTAATCTTTAAGAAAAGAAGTGAAAGTTAAGAACATCAGCTCGACAGAGCAAACTAGTCTCTGCATATTAGACATACAAAGTCCCGTGAAATACCAGTTGGCCAAGACTAGTCTCTGGTTTTAAGTACTTATTTTCCAAAAATACGAATATGGAACAAATAAAACGTGTACAATTTACCTGCTGATTAGCAAATCTTGGAATTTTCCTCGTTTTTTTTTTTTTTTGGTCTTGTAGGAACCAAGAAGGTGAGAAGAACATCTCTTATAGTTGCATACTTGCATGTACATATTATGTGGATGCTTCATTAACTGACTCATATGACGTTAATTATATCACTATGTATTGACTATATAATGATCTATACTACCATGTACTGAGTAACTAGTTTCTTTTATATGATCCAAGGTGGTGTTATGAGTTTTTAGTTACCATTTTAATAAGTTATTATCTTTGAAACTGATTTGGATATGTGTGAACTATTGAGTCATTTTCCTAATAGTTCAGATCAATTGCGTTAATTTCCAATGTATTTCTTTCCCTTTATGTGGTGTGTAGAGTGGCCTTTTTTTCACTTTAAACACTGTATGAAGTTCCTCACATTGCTGTTTGATCTTGAAGGTTCTCCGAACTCCTGACTACAAAAATTGCAAGGCAGCCCATGAAATTCAACAACGTAAGCTCATCCAGACAAAATTATAACATGATTGATTAAATAATCAAATCATATATGTGTGTGTGTGTATATATATATATATATTATAATTCTGACGATGAAATTGGACAATATATTGAATATGTCTATTTATATTTGGTATGTCCTCTGAAAAAAAAAAACAATTATATTTTGTATGTATGGAGGAGATTCATGTGTTTAATGATTGGTATACAGGTAGGATCTATGCTCGTCTAGTAAAAAAATATATTACATGATTGATGAAATAATTAAATGCTAATGATATATTTGTTATATTTCTGACTTATGACTTATTTTATTAATATGGGTTTCTCCACTGAGCATAAATAATTCTGCTGTCTGCATGGACGTGGGTGTGTTAATGATTGTCATATTCATATAGATATAGGTAGAACCTTGGCTCCTGATGATGCTACCATGTCTGATTTCTGGTAGTTTTAGGCTAAGTGATGTAAAAGTACTCCATGTGGCTTGAAATATGCCTTTTGACTTCAATTGCAGAGATGAAGATTGTGATCAAGTTATATGAAAGCATGAAAGCGGATGCGGTTAAGTCTAAGAACATGCAAGATGGCCAGACGAAGGCTGGCCAGAACATGGATCACAAAACACTGAAAGAGCAGCAGCCTCAAAATTTCAAGTCTTCTGAGCAGATTCAACCAGAGAAACCATTTGCACGACCATCTGAAATTAAGCTTACTCCACCAGTTCCTGGCTTTCAGAAGCCGCTGGTTGAAGATGGTCTATCAGGGACATATGTAGTTGGAGGATCTGCTTTTGGGTGGAATTTCATCACCTTTTCAGGCAAAGAACCTGTCTATTGCGGTATGTCAAAGGAAGAATTTCGATCTGGAAAAGTTTCCAAGAAATCCTCTGGAGCTTGAAATAATATTGATTATCAGGTAGAACTATAGAGTATAACTGGTTATTGTGAACATTTCTTTAATGAAAAACTTTTTTTTTTTTTTTTTTATATAAGAAGACACTTGACAGATGCTGTAGTGGTTCTGAGATTGGTTAGATTTGATCATTGAAAGCAAATTGTATCTTACATAAAAAGTTTCACTGAAAAAGAAAAATATGCATCTAAAGTAATTTATGATGTCCCTATAGCATGTCTGGTTTCGTGATCTTTGTTGTTCCTTCGGATGTGGTTTGTCTGACTGCAGTCTGTAATTGCTACCCCAACTTTGATATTTCAATTAAATAATGATATTTACATAACCAAAGAAAGAATTATGCATTCTGCATATATTCTTATTTTCTTCTCAATCAAGGAAAGTATTTATTTAAATATTGAGGTTTTTGTTAATTAACCTGTATAAGTTGTAAGTATCTAAAAGTAAAAAATGTGTGTATATAGTTTTTAAAACAAATTCAAAGTTTTACTGTCATTTTAGTCTTTAGATTTAGTTATTTATTGTCTTTGTTTATTAAAAATATATCAATATTATTGTTTAACTAACATTTTTTTTGAGTTTGAACTAAAATGAATGAGGATTTTTTAGAATGTTTTCAATTTTATTATTTTCAAGAACTAAAATGTCAGGTTTGACATTTTCAAGCATCAAAGTACAGCAAACTAATTCTAAATCTTGCTGCTGTTTAAATAGAATATTAAATTTGTGCCAAGAATATCACAACCTAGGATTTGCCAGAAGAGTATCGCAAGCAAACAAACAAAACTAAAAGAAACACCATGACCAAAAATTCATCCGAAACAAATGCTTGGCCAAGTATTTATTTATTTAAATATATAGTTATAAATTATATTAATGCATGCATACAGGAAGAGAGATGGTTGGGGAACTCTTAAGGTTTGGTGTGGGAGGAGTTGTACTGAGTTATCTTTTACACATTCTTAGTGAGCTTTGGTTAATAGGAGTCACATGGCTTATAACAGGAGTCGGTCATGTCAGTGCAACGACACTGTGGAGGAATGGAGCGTGTGCAAACACAACTTTTGCATGCAGAGTGACAGGTTTTCCCGATATCTTCACAACTGTACTGTGGAGGAATTGATTTTGTACATTTGTCACAGCATGCTTCCTTTGTGGATTTCACATCGTAATTGGCATCATCTTCGGAGAGCAACTGAGTGATTAAGGAACTTGGATCGAAGCGAGCATCAACTGTTGTTGAAGCAAACCCTAGAAGGAAAAGCAAAGAAGCTACTTTCAGCAACACTTTTGTCTTTAATTCCATCTCTATCTTTCACTATAATCTGTAACTAATAGTGCCTCTTCTTTTATCACAAGGATGAACTCAATAAACAATAGGTCTATTTATAATGGGGTGCATGTATAGATAGTGAAGACCCTGTTTTTCATCTTATTTTAAAATATGTTATGAAGTCTTTGTTAAGAGTCTAGCTGCTGCTTCCATCTTACCCAAACACGTTAGCTGGTGTTGACTTTCTTAGTTTTGAGTGCTTTCATTATTCAACTTTGCAACCCAAACACAATTAAGTTGATTTGATGAGTTATGAAGTCTTAAAGTCTAGTAGCTGCTTCCAATCAATCTTAACCAAACACGTGTTAGCTGATTATTGCATCAAAGTTTCATAGTTTTGGGTGCCTTCCCACAAATGTGGACTTATCTCTTGTGGGTGGGTGTGACCGGCCAAGCACATGACTTTCATGGCCTGCTACACATAACTTCCTTCCTTAATTTGATGATTTATGAAGTCTTTAAGTTCTGCTTCTTTCATTTATGGTTGCTACTTGTTAGGTTACTTCTTGATCATTATTTTATGATTTTGGTTCACAGAGTCAGCTAAATTTATTACAAAGTTATCCTTAAGACTCTCACCTTGATTTTAAGAGTTACTTATAATAAAAAAGCATCTTTCTTATTAGCTATTAGAAATTAAATATAACTAAATATTATATATAAAGTCAGTTGTTTTACTATTTTACCATTCAAATTTGTCCAATTTATTAATTTTTATATGCCATACCTTATATTTGAATTAATAAAATTTTTACTTTTACTTATTTTTTTTTCTTTAATATAGTTTAATAGTGATATTTCTACGTTCATCTTTATATTTTTGTTTTCTTTTATGTATATCATAAATGAAATATCTAATGTCTTGTAGTCAACTCTTCCTAGTAATATCATTATATCTATTTTAGAGACTAGTTTCAAAGGTTTTTTTTTTTTTTTTTTTTTTTTTTTTTTTTTTTTTTATTTTTTTTTAA
>Ga0209700_107939_pt1 | contig 14285 bp, 4 predicted proteins | sample SiratroredBW_FD_187528 | JGI IMG/M metagenome (GOLD analysis project Ga0209700, IMG submission 187528) | Root nodule microbial communities of legume samples collected from California, USA - Siratro red BW (SPAdes) (version 2) | ecosystem: Host-associated > Plants > Roots > Nodule | place: USA... | reverse complement strand
ATATAATATATATATATATATATATATATATATATATATATATATATATATATATATATATATATATATATATTGATACATAAAATTTAATATAGAATTAAATATGTTTGTCATTCGTAATTATTGAAATTTGTGTTTTTAATATATTTTTAACTTTTTCGGTAAACTCTTCTTATGTTTTAGATAAAACTTTCGAGACTAAAAATAAAATAAAAAAAATTATTAGAGACAAAGAATTTTTACAAAACGGACAAAAATGTATTTAAGTTATTAATAAATATATACTATAATATTGAAGTTAATATCATATCTTATGTTTCATTTTTTTTCACCTTTTCTCTTTTATCTTTATTCATTTTACTTCTACAATCTGAAAGAAGATATATCATTTTTTATGATGAGAAATTGCTTTGAAAAGATAAAGTAGAGAAATTGCTTTGAAAAGATAAAGTAGAATAATATAAATTTAGGTATAACGGAAGAACACATATTTACGTATATGATTTATTGAAAGATTGATGTAATGATTTAAAGTGTCAAATCTATAAAAATGTATGTAAATGTGTATCAAATTTGATAATTTGTTATGTCTCCTTAGGAATCATGTCTAATTATTCACAGATATATATGAAATGATGGTGTGGATTGAGACACTTCTTTTACTTTTTTTTTTTCGTTAATTTATTGTTGATAAAAAATGTAATAGGTTAAAGTACTTTTATATTCTCTCTTCTAACAAATATTTTGCTAATAAACTTAGAAGAGGAGGGAGGAAAGATCTACCACAAAATATCATTTTAATAATATGGTATATATGATGAGAACAAAATATTATGATTCATCCACTTTACATTTTACATAAATAAAAATATTTTATTAATTTTGTCTTTTATAGTTGGCAAACACTAGTCATGAAACCATATATGACTTTAGGTCAAGAATAGTCTATAATAACATTCTTAACCTAAAATCCAAAATCATAACTAGAGAAGTGAAAACAAGTCCATATAAAAGGTTGAGAATCGAGATCCCAATAGAAGGTTGAGACTCGAAAACATTTTTAATGAAGTTCACTAAATGTTGAGGCCGAGACCGAGTATACAAACTGAGTTCGAGAAGACGATTCATCTAGAAGAGATTTTCAAGTCATATTAAAGAGATCATTCCGAATACTTGAAGTCGGTCCCAAAATATATATCGAATTCTCTTGTATACTACCCTAATATTTTCATCTGGAACACCTTCCTCTCCCATTTTATCTGTTGTCTTACTATTTTCTTGCCCCCTCTTGGTACTTATTTTTCCTGTTTTTAGAAGGTTGAGCTTTTGCTTAGTGGTGTATGGGACTGAGGTGGGTAATGTGTTAAAACGTTGGGGTTTGATGTTGGAATTCATATTGAAGTGTTTAAGATGCATTCATATTATATTATCGTGGAAAATTTTGTATCTACAATTTTATGTCGCTCAAGTGCACTTTCATAGCTTAAGCGTAATATGTAGTGTGAAGCCTTTAGAGTCTAAGGTGAAGGGCCCTTCTAAGGTTTCTAAATATAGCTAGGTGCAGTTAGTGTTTAGAAAGGAAGCCTGAAGTCCCTGAGCATCTACACTAAAATATGAACACCAACCACAGACAATGAATGTAGAATACAGGAAATTCTAGGCAAAAAGTTTGGACCCCTATGGAATAGCACTAAGCACCAGTATTCAAATCTAAGCTTGACTACCTCTAATTGCAAGTCAGAGAATAATATACTTAAGTTTAGTCATGATTTGAATCCCAAAATAGCATTTTCTAGATGTATATAAAGTATGTAATGATGTAATAAAGTATGTAATGATGTAATGCTGATGAATATATATATAAAATTAAGAGATAGATGACTCCATAAGGTATATTTAAGAATGTTAAGTTCTAGTTGGCTTTATTTTATTTTATATTTTTGTTGATTAGTTCCATCACCATTTTTATTGTTGGAGATCTCAAATCGATTAGAAATAAGACCTTTCAATAATTTATAGGTGAGTGCAAATCTCACTTTACAAGCCAATTTTATAAGATTGATTTAAACTTAATTGTTTAGGCTTATTAGGTCACCCACTAATATCGAACCACCTTGAAATATATACACGAGTTGGGAGTCTCAACATGAGGGGAATGTGTTGGAGATCTCACATCGACTAGAGATAAGACCTTTCAATAGTTCATAAATTGGTGTTAATCTCACCTTACAAGTAGGTTTTTTAAGGTTGAGTTAGGCTTAAAATCAACTTCTTAAGATGGTATCAGTTTCTATCCTAGCAAGGTTGTTGGCCTATCGAGTCTCCCTTAAATACATAGTCTCATGCACGAGTTAAACACTCTCGGCTTGAAGGGATGTCTTAGAGATCTTATATCGATTAGAATGTCTTTTAATAATTTATAAATGAATGCAAACTCATCTTATAAACCAATTTTATAAAATTGAGTTAGACTTAAAGTTCACCTTTTACTTTATTTTATATTTTTGTTTATTAATATTATTACCATCTTTATCTTAAGTGATTCTCTCATCAACAATTATTGATGAAAGAAAAATCATTTACTATAGTAAGAAAAAAAATACGTTCAAATTTATATATTCGATCAATAAAATGATTTAAAAAGGTTTGGTCCAACTTTTTTATATTTATTTTCTTGAATCTACTCTAAAGTAAAACTTAATATAAGAACATTAAAAATAAGATATAATTAGTTATTTAGTTATATTGTTTGGGAAAGTTACTTAGTTGTGAAACTCCTTTGAAGCTAAAATTTGTTTCGTAAAGTAAATAATATGTATTTTATACTAATAGTAACAAAAATGAAAAAAAAAACATATTCCTAAAAAAGAAAAATAAGTAAAATTAATTTAAACAACATAATTTTATTCAAATGATAACAGAAATACAAAAAATATCAAAATATATACCTTCAAAACTTTAAAAGTAAAAATTCAAAATAATTTAATTAATAAAAATATAATGATCACTTTTAAAATTTTATTATATATTATTAATTAAATAAATCTAAGTGTGATTAAAAATATAAAAAAGTATTAAAAATTCCTTATTATTGTTCAATATTTTTTAGGATATTTCAAAAATTAGTTGAACATAATTTAATAATTTCAATATGTATACATTAAAAAAATGATAAAATAGTCCAGAAACCATTTAAAAAAAATATATTGATGTTATTAAAATTATAGTTGATTTCAAATTTAATTGACAATCATATACTTTTGGATAAATTACAACACACTTCAAAATAATTTGATCAACCATATTGAACTATGTTTACAAAAGATGTATAAAATAAAATTCTCATAAACTCACTCTTCAATTTAATTTTAACAATATTATCATTACCTGTTTCGTAATTTGCTTTTACCCGAAAAAAAAAAAACTACAATAAACATTTCAACACTTAATATATATAGTCAGTAGTGTAGTATGCTTGACCTCTCAGGCAAAAGCCAAAATGTACCCATCCCTTACAAATAAAAGAAGAAAGTATTAAGAAAATCCAACCAGACAAAAACGATATTAATCCTTAATTAAACAGAAGAAATTTTTATGTCTATGGCAAGTCATATAATGTAAAACATTTCCATTTAGAGATGGTAAAATAGTAAATATTTGTATACCTTTGTTTCAACTTTGGTTCAGTTTGAAACCTTTGTTCTAAAGTTGTGGTAATTTTGATGGCCAGCTAAGATAGTAAAAAAATATTGTGGTCCACCAACTTTAAAGTAAAACAGTTTCTTCTTTTATTGCATTGACAGATAATACATAACTAAGCTTTTGTCTATATCTGAACTTGTTGACAAAAACATGCATCAATGCTAATAAATTTTTTTTCCCAAACCATAAATTTGGCGTTAATTTCTGAGTTCTTTTTTCACAGTTTTTCATGCATTTAAAGATAGAGATTAAAACTTTAACATCTTAACTGACATAAGGGTGGCCAAAAATCGGCATGTAAGCTTCTTCACACGCCTCATGGGAAATTGTGAAAATGAAAACGCATGCCCGTTATGAGTTTTTTTTCAGGAAATTGAAACATTTGTCTTTTTAGATTTTTCATTTCAAGAAACACAGGACATTTTGGATATAAATTATAAGTAAATTCTCATAAGACATTCACAATTTTAAGGCGATAGATTTGTAAATATTTTTAATATGCTTTTATTTTTTTAACAAATTTTTATTTAATATAATATTTCAAGTTACATATGCATTATTGCATATAAGTTTATTATTGAAATTAAGATAGGAATCAAATTTCATAAAATTACAAGTTATGATGTATAAAATATATATATGGATGTAAAAGATCCCACAATAATTACGGAATTTTTTATATCCATCTTTTCAGAAAAAAAAATTGATATAAAAGGATGTTGTAAACACTCTTATTTTGCACTAATATCTGTTTCATAAACTCTTTATCTGATGTAATAAAATAATTATTTTGTTAGTTAAATATTAAAATTAAAGGTCTAAATTATTTTTGGATAACAATATCTCTATTTAAAAATGAAACGTTTAATTTTATATTAAAAAAATAGAAAAACCAAAATTATATTTCAGAAAAAAAAAATCCCTTTCTAACTCTAAATTTTTCTTATGAAATCTCTTTCTAATTAAGAAAAGAAATTTTGTTAATAACCTTAAGGTCCAATTCAATTTCAGTGAAAAAAAAAAAACAATTGAATCACATTTAAAGTTGAAATTAAGGTAATAGTAAGGTTGTTAGCAAGAAAAAGTATGAGTTTACCTGTTTGCATATTTAAAATGAAATTTAAATATGATCAATTTACAAAATGATAAAAATATGTTTTTATTCTTGAGTTTTAGTCAAATTTGGTTTTGATTGTTGTACTTTGAATTGATAAAGTTAGTTCTGTAATTATTTAAAATATATGACTGTATAGTCCTTTAGTTTTTAATTTTATGATGGTTAAAAATATTATTAAGTATTAAGTTAAATATAAAAAACTAAATTATAATTTTCAAATTAAAAACTAAATTCATTAATTTAGAGTTACATAAGTTATTAAATTAAAGTTTGATTAAAGTTTTTTTTGACAAAAATATTACTTTAGAAAATACATTCTAAAAGGTATATATGGCCTAAGTTTGGACAAAATATATTTTCGATCTGCTTTCAAAATATAAACAATCTATTATTGAGTAGTTCTAACATTATTGGAGTTTAAGGTTGGTAAAGGAAATGTAACAATGCATTAAGAGTTAATTTTAGTAATTAATTTAATTTTGAATACTGAAAAAAAGATATGAAATGTATTTCGTATATGAATACGTATATATATAATTGTTGGAACAGAATATGATTTTAAAAGTAAGAAAATGTGATAATCGTATTAGATGATTTGGATTGGTGATTTGGAGTAATTATAAATGTAACAGGTGTTAAGATTGGAATGTTGGACTTTTAATTTATGAAATATTATTTTAAGATTAATGATATTAATAAAAAAGTAGACAATTGCTTAAGTAATTAATTAAAAGTAATATTTGAGTGATGCTTAATTGATTAAAGGTTACTCAAGTATTGGAACGTGATAGTAGAACATAAAGTTTTAAAGTTTTAGAATGTGTGAAACTATAATTATGTGATATCTTTTAAGCAAAAATTGTTCATTTAATCATTGATGAAACAATGTGTTTGGTATTTCTATCACTCAAGTCAAGTATTCAGATGACGTTCAATTGGTTATCGCTCAAACAATATGTGAGAATTTAAGCGAGAAAGAAACTAAATTAGTCTTCTTGTATTTAAAATTATTTTTAAACAACAAAACTTTCCTTATCTGAGAAAGCAGATCACTCAAGTAATGTGCTATAGTAAAATATTGTTGTATTGATTTATAAGATTTATTTTTATATGTGTGTGCATACGTGTACACTTACACATTAGGCTAGAATGATGAATAATAAGATTCTTGTATATGTATATGTATATGCAATGATAGTATATACTAGATGCTTAATGTGATTTATATAATTTTATGAATACATTTATGACCTTAGATGCTTAATGTGATTTATATAATGTTATGAATACATTTATGACCTTACAATGGATGTGTGTTGAAAGGTAATTGGAATGGTATATTAAATACAATAATCCATTAAAAAAACAAAATTTTCTTATTTTATCGATACAAATCAATATAACTTATAGTTTAAATAATACAAATTAATATATTATGTACATGAAAAGAAAACAGAATATTAATATATTTTTCAAGTATAAGTAGACTCATAATTTGGAGAGTTTTTTTTACTAGATGCAGTTTAAAACTGCAAATTCTACAACTAGGTTTTAAATAGTACAAATTTATATGAATGAGAACTTAAATGGACTGTGTAGTTTGTCCAGTTAACAATAGTAGTGGATGATACTGGGTTACAAAAAAGATTTGGGCAAATTGACATGGCTGTGTACAATTTGGAAAATTTTTGAAAAACAAAAATCAAAAGAGAAATGCCATAGGTAAACAGAGGAGTGCAAATAGCAATAACCCTTGATTTGTTACTCATCTTCTCGGAATTTGGTGAAAAAATGTGGAACAATTTTCTATTGAGAGATATCTTTTTCATGTAGACACGTGTATGACATTGCAGAGCTGTTAGACAAAGAAATACATGATGAAATCACATGTTATACTAAATGCATAATACTTTGTGGCACATGATTCCTTCTTTGAGATAGCTATGCCTGTCAACTTGCAAATATGCACAAGATTTAGTTGTTCTTTTCTCTTTAGTTTTTTCTTTTTATATGAGTCAGTTTATGGTAGTAGTACAAAAACATTTGTACTCTGTGTAGATATTTAATACAGTTGTCTATTTTTGTATCATGTAAACAAAATTTTGTGAATACCTTGTCTCATTCTTTCTTTAAGTTTTAGTTGACAACATATATAATGTTGGATAGGCTAGATAAATATGATTTATTTAAGGGCACAATTAATATGGTCATTCCCATTCTGTTTTTAACGTAAGAAATTGAACAACTCCAATCTTGGTTTGGTGTTATGGGACTATGAGAGGCTTAAGACAAATTTTTTGTTGTGATAATTATTTAGATATATATTCTTTAAACAAATAAAAATAAATATTATTTATTTCTGAGAATCTTATTTATCTAATGTTGAGGACATGTGATAATAGAAGTGTTGAAAAGTCTTTAACTAACTGGAAGAAGGACTAAGAGATTTAATTTTTAGTATATTGGTAAATTTTTAGTCATTTAAGTTTTAAATTTTCTTTTATTAAATAAGCAAGCACTCTAAGTGTTTGTATTATTGAGTCAATGTCATTATGAATTAAAAATGTGTCACTATTGATAAATATAACACAGTAAAAAATTAATAATTAAGAGAATAATAACTGAAAAAAAATAGATATAATTTTAAACATTTATAAAATGTTCATAAAACAGTATAAACGTAATTACAGCATAATTATTATGTAAAAACTAACATAATTAAAAAAAAATTGAACCCTTATAACCTAGGTGAAAGAACTTGCCTAGGTATGATGCATGAAATATGAACAAATATGAACACTAATAACATAAAAACTAAACTCTAATCAACTACTCCATGAGCAACAATTTAATATACTGCTACATATAAGATCTAAATTTGATCCAATTACAGTAATCAGTAATATATTTTGAATCACTTAAGATCATACATATAATATACATGGATTTTACACAACTAATTAAGATTAAAATAATTTAAGTATATTACCATTTCAAATTATTTTTTAGAACCACCCATTTATTTATTTGACTTCTGAGATGATTGATGTAACATTTTTTTTTGGTTTTTGTGATGCTGTAAATGATAACAATTCATGCCTGCAATTCAGTAAGCTTACATTTTCTTCATAAATTAGCTATAGCAATTATTATAAATAAAAAAACTTGTCCATAACATTTATTGACTTTTGCACTCTAATAAATTTAAGTTATTTAACCAAATTAGCATAAAAGGTTTACCCAATAATAACTAATTTTGCTAAAAACACATAGATAAACTGTACTTGGTACAACAACTGAACCTGCAATTACTATAATATCATAATCTAAAAACAAAAACAATTAATTCAAAAAGTGAGATCTCCTGGAAATATCTTACTTTACATAAGATAAACAAGTTTTTCCAATAATTAAGACATCTAATACAGCATAATATAATAATAATAATAAATATACACTTCTAGGAACAAAGGAAAAAGGAGATTGAGGCTTGTGAATTAAAAAGAATCCAGTTTTTAATGTCATAAAATGAACCAATCTAACAAAATTAGGCATCACCCGAACCAACTTTCTCTTGGCAAGCAGCCTCATCAAGAAGCCATTTCTCAAGCAAAGAGAAGGGCAATATTTCTGCACCAGTATCAGGTTTGCTTTCATCTTGCAAAACTGTGGCATCTGGAGAAAAGGACTGAGAGACCTGATCAGAGTTTGAGGACTCCAAAAACTGATGAAACCCAAAAAGGGATTCAAAATCCTCAGACAATTCAACACTGTTCAGTCCCTTTGCTCCACTAGAAGCAGTATCAGCACCTGCTGCCACCAAGTTGTTGAAGGAGTTCTGAGTCACAGATGAGTTGGTTCTTGAGGACTTTGGTGGGCTTTTCATCCAACCCTTCAGCATGCGAGCTATGTTCTCAGCACTCGAAGCATAGCACAAAGATTGAGATGGTTTGGTGGAAGACAAGGAACTACTACTCTCTGAAGGATTTGAGTTTGATCCAGATGCCTTTTCTGGAGAAAGAGCTTCACTGAGAGCTCTTTTTGCCATTTGGATATCAGTTTGGAGCCTTTTTTCCCACTGGCCTCTAGGAATTTGCCTTGAGACTGAAAACCTTTCTCCCAAGCTACCTTCAGTTTGCAGCCTCTTCAGCTTCTTCCTCAAATGGGTGTTCCAATAGTTCTTTATGTCATTATCTGTTCTCTGTGGAAGGTAGGTAGCTATTGCAGCCCATCTGTAACACAGTCAATGCGTGTTCCAGTTAAAAACATGTGGATCCAAAAGAACTTCCCAAATCAAAATACTCAAAAACATTTAAAAAATAAATAAATCTTCAAAAATCAGTGTAAGTTTTGATTTTTTGTAAGCTGAAGATTTGTGAGTAACACAATAGGTTATCTTGAAAACAAAGTGTACAGAAACTCAAACTAAGAAGGTGCTTGGAATATTTTTTTTACCTGTTTCCTAAAAGTTCTTGAAGGTGGATTATCATCTTCTCCTCTTGTTCTGTGAAGTTACCACGTTTGATTCCTGGCCTCAGGTAATTTGTCCATCTAAGTCTACAACTCTTACTGCATCTTAACAACCCTGAACAAAATTGCAAAACCAAGAAAACCAATTCAGATCTGAGTTAAGTAATTATATAAAACAATGAAACCAAATAACAAATATTTAGATCACAGTTCTATTTCAATCAGAAACTTTTCTGAATGATGATCTAAAAACACCAACAAAAAACAACAATACACAAAATCATCAAACTGAGTGGAGAGAGCTAATTAACCTGTGTTGGTAGGAACTGCCCTCCAATTGCCAGGACCATGTTCCTGTATATAAGACACCAATATGATGTCTTCTTCAGGAGTCCAAGGCCCTTTCTTGACTCCTTCTTTGTCACAACAAGGTGGTCTTCCCATGTCTCCTTCTTGTCTCTCTCTTATCTCACAGCTTTTATACTTGTCTTTCTAATTTTCTATAGCTCTGAAGGAAAAATAGGTCTTTTTCCTTTCTCTTTCTAGCATGCGAGATGGTAATACCTTTCTTCTCTCTTACTTCTCTATCCCTCTTTACTTGATAGGATCTAAAGCATGCGGCAAAGCCTAACCTTTGTTTGATGCACATTTATAGCTAAAATGAGAGGGGGTAAAGGTATGGGGTGGGGTGTTAGAAGCTGACTTAAACTAGTAAACGAGGAAACCAAGTCAAAAGTTGACAGCAAGAGCATTAACTGAAGGAGTAAGGCCAAATTATTCACTTCATTGCTGGGGCAATACCTCTATGTGATGTAGCTCTCAAAACCGCGTGACATTCAATGTAGCTGCACTCGGAAACCTCAATTATCTCAGCTTTAAAAGTCTATAAACCCCAGCAGACATTAAATGTTAATATGAGATAAAGCTGACTTTTGCAAAACCTAATAAGCTATCACCATTTATGTCTTCTTCACTTCGGGGTGATCTCAATGAACCACCCGTTTCCTCTATTACTAATTTATCTCTAAATTTATAAATTGCATTTATATTTCAATTATCCTTTGGTATGTTGGACAGTGACCATAATCAACAAGAGATATATATTATCTCTTTGCTTAAGTAGAAAAGTGAGTGGTACAAAGGGATTTTATGTTAGGGCAATAAACATTATGTTAAGTTATACCTTTATTATCTTCTTTCAGAAATTTAATGCATGTTTTGAAACATGTACACAAACCACAAAATCAGTCAAATGTGTAAAGAATGCAGCAACTAGGGTTAAAATAGGTTGGATACAGTATCAAGCTTGTTTAAATAGTTTATATTTACTTGAAAATTCAAGCAAAATTGAACATTATTTAAACTTATCTCAGTTAAAAAAAATATGTATAACCTGACATTATGCAAGTTAAAGCATAAATCTATGTCAGATTATATAAGTTGTTTCCATCACTAATTATATATAATAACTTATTTCCAATGAAGAACCATATTAATTATAAAATTCAAAATGGGTAAACCCACTGTTACTTCATGTTTGCAGAATCATTCACAACGAACATATTTTGAGTGATATGATTAAGTCAAACAGAATAGGAAAGAGACATGAGTTATTGATAGGAGACAATTAATGCGGACCCTTTCTTCAAAAATGCAGATTTAAACATGCTACTTCAAAACATGTTGAGATTTTAACTGAGGGAAAATATTTTATATATATAATAAATTTCAAAGCTTTTCTATGGTAAAAAGATTCTTCTCAATTACCATATTTATGTTTGATTAATCTGTTAGCTAATTATACTACCAATGTCAAACAAATTTATCAAGGTTGAAATTAAGAACATTGAAATCCTCGTAACTTCATGATCAATAAAGCCTTCAGAAACGTGAAAGGGTGGAGATCTGTGTATGCATGGCTAATCATCATCTTGCATACGGTACTGTGGTGGCATGATGCATGGACGTGGTGCGCAAAAGGTATGGGTCATGATCAGTGATGGAAAACAAAGCCACCTCAAACTGTGTATACTTTGAAAACATGTTCATAATAAATTCCATAAATGACATATGAGAGAGTTGGCACCCATACTAAGGCCCACTTCCTTAGAATGTGCTACAGGTGCTCCTCATATGAGGGTACTGTGAGGGGTCAGAAAGCCTCCAAGTGTCTAACTTTCTAGAATCCTCCATTGCAAGTTGGAACAAAACAAGCTGCGCAGTTAGTTTTCATGGTTTCATGGTTAATATTTGAGCACGTATGTATGTGTCTCTCTCTTTCTCTCTCTATATATATGAACATATGTATAGTTTAGTTTTAAGGTTTACAATTGTTTTTTCTGGGTTGATTTAAAATACAATGTATCTATTAAATAAAATCAGTGTAATGCATTGCATCCAATTAAGAAATCCGTTGGTTGGAAAGGGTAGAAGAATCGGTGACGTTTAGTCATCCAACTAAGAAATCCGTTGGTGGGATATTTTTATGACAGGGTAGAACAATTGGTGATGTTTAGAAGTTAATTTTAGGACTAGTAAGTTCACTTAGGGCAACATTGATTAATTGAAGGGTTAAGGCTGGGAGTAATTAAGAAATAGTTAAGACATAAATTTGCAGCAAGTACTATTGAGGCAATTCTTTCACTATTGTGCAATTCCTCAGACAATTTTTGCACTATTGTGCAACCTCTCAGTAAGATACTTGAAATGAATAAAATAGTTTTCAATTATTAAAATACACAAGTTTTGTATGTGAATAACGAGTTTTGTATGAATGTCTGAAAAAAAAAAAAAAGACAAGTTTACTTAGTTTAATAATTATGTTTATATGTCGTAATAGAGAAAAATTACTTTACTATCGATCAGTTTACATTTACACTTCTAATAATAGTAAAACCGTGTTCATTTGATATAATTTTATCTGTTTTAGTAATTGATTTTTTTTATTCATTTCGAAATTTGTTAAAATTACATCATATTGAGAAAATGGCCTCCTATTCAACCTGAGATCAATTATATGTGCTTAACTATTCATGCCATTCCACACAATATTAGAATTACATATAAATTTAATAATAAGCATCAATATTTTATATTTAATAAGCGAGGGAGTATTATTTTGTTGTTGTGGGCGCAGGAAACAATTTCATAATATGAATTTAACCTGCAATTCATCTAACGGCGTAATTTGTAATATATTTTTATTGTGTAAAAGAACTCATATGATAAAGGATTATGGCCGAGATTAGACTTCACTAATTTGTATTTAATCATCGCAATACTGTAGGGACATTAGTTCATGTTTCAATGGACTAGAAAAAATTCATAATAAGATTAAAAGCAATAAAATTTAAATATTTTTTTTTTTTTGTAAAGGGTATCAATAAGAAAAGTGGATCCTTTTATCAGATTAAAAAAGCTAAAGTGGAGATGGTATATTGGGTAAGAGTCTTTCGGTTTAGGGATATAAATTATTAAGGTTGGGTTACACATAGTTTAAATTGAATCCAATAAAACATAATTGAGTTGAGTTAAATAATAGAGTTTACCATTTTTTTTCAAGCAAATGAGCCCTAACAAATTTATTCTATATATTTGGGTTGGATGATTGAGTTCATTGAAAAAAATTACTTATTTGGTCTGAAAATGAATGTAAATTTAACCTTATAAAGAAATAAATTGATTTAACGATTCAGCTCTTGATGAAAAAAAAAATTATTTCTAATTTGGCTCCAAATAAATTATAACATGTTGTAAGAAATAAAATTAATGTATTATTGATAAAGTGTGGGGTTAATTTAATAAAATTATTTTAATTTATTATTCTTTTTAATATATGTAAAGACCCATGAAATCTTTTTGACATGGAAAAAGTAAAAATATTTTTAAATTAAAAAATCAGGAAATAAATAAATGATTTTTAATATTTCGAAGTGAAATCAAATCATGTTAAATGACTAATTAACATCTGGTGAACTAAATCCAAATAAATAGATATATTATTTTTTAATGAAAAAAAACTAGTAGCTATTTAGAATATAGGTAATTAAGTTTTCAGTTCTCATCAACTTTTGTTGAATTTTCATTAAAGATTTTCGTTTTATTAAGTATAAAAACTTTTATATTTGAGTATTTTTAATTAAGCTTTTATAAAAAGAATAATATTATATTAAGTATCTAAAACTTTTATGTTCTCAACTGGGTTTCTACTATTTGATTTTATTATCAATTAAAGTGATTAAACTTTTACTTTGTAGCATTATTGTTTACATGTTTTCAAATGGAAGATTGCTTAATTAAATTTTAACTCCTTCGTAGATATATGAATACTTGATTTTATAATTTAAAGTGGAAAATTTGGATATTTTTAGAGGCTATTTAGTTGATTACGTGTATAATATTCTTGAATACTAAAATAAAATTATTATTATTTTGTTTGGAGTTAAGATTCAAATTCTATTTATAATCTATCAAATTAACTACTAAGATAAAGAAAAAAATGGTTTTATTAAGTTTTAAGTCTATCCTAACAACTAAAATAAGAAAAAAAATTGTTACTAACGTGTATTGTCATGTTAGAAGGAATAACATAAATTTGATTTGATTAGAAACATTGACATTGTATTTAGATAGCTGTAAAAGGGTTAACAATGCTTGATATTACTCAGAAGTAAAACCAATTTGTTGAGAATGTATTTCTAACTTTAAACCTTTGTGATTCTACTCATTATTATTAGAATATGCAATCTGATTTTTAAACTTACACCAAGCTGAAAAGTTATGTTTTCTATAATATGTATCAATCGTGTATGTCATGTCTTTCCACAATGATCACAGACTTTAGAAATATTTCATCTTCCATAGCCAACCAACACTCCAATACAAATTAATTATTAAACTTGTTGATCGCACCATTGTTGAAAACTATAGTCAAAACTTGCTAAGACTCACCAATGATTCAATACTAAACTAGCAAGTAGTAAAGATATGTGTGAAA
>Ga0209700_107937_pt1 | contig 14286 bp, 7 predicted proteins | sample SiratroredBW_FD_187528 | JGI IMG/M metagenome (GOLD analysis project Ga0209700, IMG submission 187528) | Root nodule microbial communities of legume samples collected from California, USA - Siratro red BW (SPAdes) (version 2) | ecosystem: Host-associated > Plants > Roots > Nodule | place: USA... | reverse complement strand
CAACTACATATAATAATATATATATATATATATATATATATATATATATATATACATGTTAAATTTATTAAATTTATGGGCACTTCCAATCATAATATGGCTCCTATCCTACATGCAAGAACAATGAAATTAGGTACCTTCTGACGTTTAGCAGATGAACCTTCTCCAGTTTCAAGAGCATCCCATGGTCGTCCCTGCAGTGCAAGTTTCATTTGAAATTTTTATATTTTAACCAAAGCTATATTTTCCTTTCTTTGCTGTTTCGATTGTTCCTTCTCTCCTGAGATACTTTCAAGTTCCATAATCCTTGTTTTGTGTGTTAGAACCACAGAATCGGATTTTTTAAAACTGATTGTATCTCAACATCAAAGGCTTAAGAATTATAAAAGGTGATTTCAAAGATTTTACCCTTCCCAGCAAGGTTTGTGCCTGATTTTGCATAGCAATCAGTGATTTGCGTTGATCAGCTGAAGGAGCCATTCCTTTGTTGGCATTCTGATTAGCTAATGGACATGGAAAAAGTGCCCTATGCAGAAATCAACAATATAAATGAATAAAAATATCAACTATCCCAGCCTAGCTTTCAATAATTTCAACACAGGTTATAAGGAAATAAAGCAATTAAGAGACATGTTATAAGAAATCAAAATTCTTATTGAACTACGGATCAACATAAGTTGTGGTATGAAAAAATGACTATATATATCAAATATATCTCTACCTAATTTGAGTTAGAAACATGAAAAAAGGAAAAGTATGCATAATGAGAGATATTAATACTATATCATGATAGCTATGACCAAAACAATTTTAACTTATTGTTCACACATATCATTAGTGTCAGCTCAGAATAAGTACTAAACTTCAACTGTTAGAGTTAGTACACAAAAATATATTTGTTATTAAATTTTAAAAAAAAATGTTATATATGTCTATAAGAAGACAACAATATAACTCTCTCATTTAAAGTAAAATAAATAAATAAAAACTCTTTCAAATTTTGATTTTTAAAAACTCAACATTTTTCAACCATATAGCTAGTCATTTATTTGACAAAGGAGAATGAATTAATCAATGAAAGTGCAGTAACAATTCAGTATGTTTTTTCAATAAATATTTATTATTAACCGACTTAAGATAGGGTTTCAAGCAAGCATTTTCAGTAAAGCCAAATTAATCATTCCAAACTACCACGTTTACTTGGAAAGTTTTTAAACATAGTTCAAGTAAATGCTTACCTTGCAGGTGGAAGTTCAGGAACTGTTGCTTTCTGAAGGGATATGGTGCTGTTGTTTGCATTAGCAGGGGCAACTTGACGCATCTGTAAAGTCGCTGATTGTTCCACCCTAGTTCAATCCAAAAAATCAACATCATTAAACGATACATCAACATTAGAAAAATGAAACATAAACGATTGAATCACTCAGTTAAACGCAAAAAAGAAGCACAGTACTAATACTCATGATTTTATGTGAAGGGAAACTGTTAATAGTAAAATGAAGTATTGCAAGACAAAAGATTGTTGTTTTTAATGTCTTCTGAGAATTCCTTAACTGTAGTCTTAATGAAGTGTGTGGTCCTACACCAACTAGATGTCAAAGTAATGCTTTTAATTAGGTGATTCTCAACTTATAATAAATTGGTTCTTAAACTTGATTTCTAATATGGTTTCATACGTACTATAGTTACCAAAAGATGCTTTCAACGCGATTGAAGATACTTATGGAAGATTTCTTACTCTGAATGTCATATTTAGAAATATGAAAGAGAATGATAACAATTTACTTCAACCAACTTGACAAAATTTGAGACGTAAAAGATGCATATAATAACTTATGTGTAAACTATAAAGGAAGGTGTTTTTTTTTTTTTTTTTTTTTTTTTCTTTTATGAATTATGTTACAACATATCCTGAATTTTTTGATATTCTAAACAAAAAGAAATTGATTTATACTTTTAAGATGCACTTGTCTTTGTTTTTCTTTATCCGAAGAATTGTCATGCTTAATTAAAAAAATTAAACATACACTATATTTACACTAAAAAATTGCTCATAATGATACTCTTAACCATATTAGTTGGATTCAAAAACTCATAATTCTATCAAATCGATAAGTAAAGAAAGATCTTGCTTTAACAAAAGTTTTTTTGACATTATAGGAAAGATTAAACAAGGGAAAAGAGATTTCATGTTCATATTGAAATTCATAACTAACCCACCTCCATCTAATAAATCAACTTTGAGAAATTAGGCGAAGTTTTAAGATCAAATTTTAATGTATCAAATTTACAAGCAGTGAAGTTGTTCATTCATATGTTTTATAGTGTAAAAAAAGGGTCCAAAACCCCTGTTATTAATATTTGCAAACTTCTTTGTACGGATCAATATATAGGTCAATGCATATTGGACCACTACAATAATGGATATTATGTTCTTGATATGGAATCACTTACAAGTACCTACTTTGAAAAATAAATGCATTATTTGTGAATAGTGGATTCAAGGTAAAGATGTATTAAACATATTCATATTTAAACTTCAAAAATGATTTTACTTCATCTGCAATAAAATTAATTGTGATAAGTTCACTTTTCAAATACCATTTGTAAAGCTCTTTTTCTAACAATTCCAAATATGAAATTGGCATGAAATGTCATATCTTGCTTTATGAATATATAACAGTCACTGCTAAAGATTGTTACCTGGCGAATTGAGCAGGCTCAACAAGTTGATCCCCACCATAACCATGACGGACAGCGACTTGGGATTGGTTGTTTGGATTATATGCAGGGGCATACCTACAATGAGATAACCATATAGCTTAATTTGATACCTATATGAGTCTTTGAATTAAAAGGCAAAAAATTTTATTGTTATCGCATAAGGGTCTACTTATGGATGATAATACATTTCTATATACAGAATTAAATCACAAAATTCGACCTCAATAACTGGATTAGATATTAAATTGAATCAAGGCTTGAGTTACACTTTCCAATGAAGAATTAGGTTATAATGTGCTTCTACCCTATAATAACAACTTCTTTTTGCATGCAAACAAGACAATTTTTTCATAATACAAAAAATGTAGCAGATTCAATCTAATAAAAGAATTTGACATATACTACATTGAAGAATACCTAGCATTTAATTTGGCAAATAGGAAATTACATTAAAAGTAAAGATTATAAGTTAAAATCAATCTACATATGTGTACTACATGTGAATAGTTTTGATTCAGTAAAGTGTTGAAAGGTTTATATAAGTATTACTTGTTTACTTAATAACTTATGGATCACTAGCATAATGTATTCCACATAAGTAGAAGAATCATACTGCATGTAATTCTGCTGGTACTGTGAAACATTAGCATCAGCAGCAGATAACTGGTTCTGTTGGAACCTGCGATTCAAGAAACACAGTGTTGTAATGCCATAGCAGCATAAAGAGCATACAAAATATAAATAATTATAAAAATGGGTGAATAAAAGGTATTGAATTAGCACCACATAGGGTTCCATGCCCTGTTTGAGTTAGCTGTAGCATCATTCTGAAGAGGTGGTGCAGGTCTTTCAGTGGCCTTCAGTGTCAGCTTATGAATTACAATGAATAATAATATACCAACAAAAAACAATGGCATTAGTAGTGTTAGGTACAAGATAATTGAAGCTAAGAAAAAAATTGATAGATGACAGAAATTCAAAATTTGAATGAAAAATATATGTGAAGTGTGCAGCAAAATTAATCTCATAGCATACTAAAATAATAAGAGTATTAACCAAAACCATAATTTTTGTGAAAAAACAATTAGAAGCAACGGTAGTTTACATTAAAATGAATGATTCCAATGATAACATATCTTCAAATTCAAGCCTTATCTCCAATAAAATATCAAGTGATATATGAATACCTCGAGGATTAAAAATGGTTGAACCACTTCATATTTCTTGAAAGCACTCACTCTTTGTATGCATAGTTTTAAAATATTCTTTTCAATCATGGCTATGAATGAGAATTTTCTGTATTAATCTCTGAGATAACATTAATTTTTCATTAAAGTTTCCTGTGGGTGTTAACCGTTGAAAAGAGATATAATATTTATGGACAAAGTTGTATTAGAAAATGAGAAATTTTATACTGTAAGAATTATGTGACAGTGTAAATTCTTAACTTATTCACGCTTAACCTGGAATTTATGGAGATTAATAAATATAAATTCATTCTTATATCTTGTTCTAACCCATCTTTATCTCCTTTGCTAACATAAGGTGCTTTATGGATTGAGAATGGTGTGTTTTAACATATTTATTGTTTTTGAGAAATTTTAAAAAGTAATACAAACTCAATATTTGACCTCTATTATTACTCTTGTGTTTTCTATTAACCCTTTTTCAAATTGACATCACTATTTATAGAACAATATTTTTAAATATTTGTATTCACTAGGTATTCTGAATTAAAGATGAATAGACATGTTTGATTATATATGTAGTTTCCATAGATATTTGGATCCAATACCTGACCAGAACCAGCTGGGTATTCATTTGATAGACCCAAAGGATGCCTGTGTACAATGAAGAAATGTAGAACATATATTATACATAGGTTCGACAAAATTAGAATATGCACAAAAAACTTGTTAAAATATTCATAAAACGAAAAAAAAAAAAAGAAAGAAAAAGATCTTACATAGGTGAATTGTCCTTGCGAAATACTTGAGAAAACAGATCATAGCCTCTGGACCCCTGAGTCTGGGAAGTTCCTCCTCTTGGCATTAAGGCCAACTAATCAAATCATCAAAGTTACATATTAAACAAAAGAAAATTAATTTATCATGATTTAATTTTAAAAAAATAACCTTGATTCATCCGTGTATGTATATGACCAACGATAACTCTAATAATACACAAACATAAATATCTAGCGACAATATATATATTTCTGATGAGTATAAGTTTGTTTTCAAAACATTTTTTCTCAACCTATTAAATTTTACAAAATAAACAAACTTGTCATAAATGCACATGAATGAAGAAATGCCATCAACATTTATCACGAGACATGCAAATGACACGGATTTAAGAAAAAAACATATAAAAGTTAGAGGTGATAAATGAAGACTAAGTAGTGTTTCATTTAAGTGTTATACGCAAATAGTTCTTTTACTAAATTTCATATTCTAGCAACAAAGGGTTATCACCACAGTATAATGAGGACATTTACACAACTCACATACTCTCGAAATATTCATATTAATTAACAGGTTACTAGACAAATTTTCTTTTACCCGTCAATCAAATTAGAAAAATAGATTAATATGATCTAATTTTTTATGAAAAATAATTAGTCTTGGAAAAGTGAATACATACGAATGACACACTACTTAGTAAAAATTATTTTATTATGATATATATAAATATGGAGGGTTGTGCTTACCTGGGGCTCAGCAGAACTAGGAGCAGCTAACATTGCAGTTATGTCCGCCTCAGAGAATTGAGATCCCATAGGGTCACAGGTGGATGATTTGAACTGATTCTAATAAAATGTACATGTTCAAGTTTAGATCTAGATGAAAGAGGATGATAATTGCATAAGGGAAAATAATAATAATTATAATAATATTAATAAGGTGTAAATAAGTTTTGATTTCCCATAATTATACCTTACATGGATTTAATATTTAAAAAAAAAATTATGATTAGACTTGATGGTACCCTTTCAAATAGTTAAAGTTGCCTGTTATCAATAGATTTATAGGAGTTACAATTATACAAATACTGTGCAGGCAAGTTTTTAATTACAACCGAGTTGTATTTATGATTGCAATAGCTTTTAAATTGTCTTCATTGCACTTGAGATCACAATTGTAATTGCAACTGCTATAATTTTCTGAAATGTTAAGGTTTCTGAGGTCTCAATAACTATACCCACAGTTTCAACATGAAACAAGATGCTATTTACAACTCCTTAGAGATGAGATCACTGTCTTTATTATACTACGATGCAATTAGTGAAAATTAAAGTTTTATAAGTTAAAGTACTAAATTTCAGGCGTAGAATTTCAAAAATATTATTAAATGGAATTCATTTTAGATAAGTACAAAAACAATTCATTAGGGTGCCGTTTTAGATGCAATTGAAAGAGAAATAATGAACCCCAGAAGTTAACTCCGAGTGGGATTTGGAAAATTATACATGTGCTTTGCATCATGAGAAACAATTTGTTTTCAACAATTAACTCAGAAGAATTTAGTAAAATAAATAATTATTTTCTTAAATGAAAAGATTAAATACATAACGGACATTGTTTTAAAGAAATAATTTATCATATATGTCATACGCGGTAGAACATTTAATACCTTCTATTACTATTCATTATGATATGATAGAAATCGTATATGATTTAGATTTTAATTTTTCACAATCTGACTTCAATTTTTTTCAAATTAATTATTTTCTATGGATATGACAATTGAAAAATCAAGAAATCAGTGACTATCATTACACACATACTAACTCTTATTGAGTTGCAAGAACAACTCTAATGTACACGTACACTTCTTTTTATCAAAAACGGATAAAGCACAAATATATAGATATATAAATTAAATATACTTATACTAGAAGAGTGAACAGTTCTTACCAAATTTTCCATGGCGAATGAAACTGCTACCAACTTAGTTAGTCCTCAAAGTATTGGAACAGAAAAATGTCACAAATATAGATTGCCAAATTCTGATCATTAGAAAAGGAAGTATAAACAATCAAAAAGACGTATGAATCTGCATTTGAGGATTGTGGGTATTCCTAAATTAAACTATAATCCAAAAGAAAAAAGAATTATAAAATTTTACTGGATCTTACAAAAAGAAATTAATTGAAACTGGGTTGATATGATCCAGTATTTTAATCAAAACCAGAACCATTGAATGGTTCTTTTAATCCGAATCTTGACTTGGGGGAGGGTAAATACCAGAGTCCTGAATTTAACCAAAGCTTAAAAATCTCTTAAATAAAAGTAAGCTTGTATAATTTTGAAAGAAAATGTATAAAATTTTCAAGAAATGATTTATAACTTCGAAAAATGACGATAATTATAAATTTGTAAAACTTACATAATTATCATAACTTTTGAGAACTAAAAATCGTAACTTCAAAAGGAAATTATGATAATTTTTAAAACAAAATAGACATAAATAAACATAACCTACAAAGAGGAGAGTGAAGCATCATACAATAGTCAACTTTGGTACTTACCAAAAGGATCTTCTCTTCTTTAGATGTCTCTGCAGAAAAAAAAAAAAAAAAAAAAAAAAAAAAAAAAAAAGAAAAAAGAAAAAGACAACACATAAAGAGAGAGACACTTAGCAGGTGAAGAAAGATGATAGAGAAATAAAGTAGACGTTTCCCTAAAGGGTTCAGAAAAAGATGCACATTCGAGTAGTGACACCAAGAGTGACGTGTGTCATTATAGATATTAACCTCATTCATTATATATTTTATTTTATTTTATTTTCCAAAGAAAGACAATAATAAAAAAATGATAAAAAGGAAAGTAAAGTGCATAGAAATAGTAGTTATTATTATTTTATATAGAAGGCCAAAGCACCCAGAAAACAAAACGAAAACAAAATTGCCTCAATGGAAACCATGGTTGTTTAGTAAAAATTTGCTTAATGAGAAGCTATTAATGGAATTACTCTCGCGGCTTCCGCAAAGGATACATATGAAAATATGTTGGTTTTATTAAAAAATTTCTTTTCATAGAAAAAAATTAATTACATGAAAATTCCTTAATAATAAGTTTAGAAATTACCAAATTTGACTGAAGTATGAAAATTTTAAAAATCCATTTTAATTAAAAATATTTCTAGATCTAGTTCCTTTTCTCAATTTTTTGTAAAAAAATAAAAACAATTTTGTTGGAAAAAGAAAACAGTGAAAACCTTTGTAAGAAAAATGTTTTTGCTATGGTATAGCACATGACCCCTTCCAAAATCTATATTCCGACACATTAATTAAGAAGATGTGGAATCTGACACAGAAATTGACCATGGGAGAAAGAATTAGACTCTGTACATGACAGAGACTATATCTTAAAATAAAAACATGTTCCTACGAACATTTTAAGAAAGAATTTGATGTGGCCCCTAATAGATCTGTCCCCACAAAGTCAACCAAAACAGAAGAAACATTTGTAAAATTGATAGAGAGAAAAAGAAAGTTGACACAAAAACCAGATCTATAAACACTATCATTTGGGTGAGGAAAAAGAATACCTCAAAGGAACAAGATGAAGGTGAAACTCCGAGTGAAGAGTTTCTGATGAGAGTGCATAGTGAAACGAGAAATGTGGCTTAAGTAGTAGTTACAGCAGCTAGCTTACGAAAACACCATTCCGGCTTTTCTCTCTAATTTCTAAAAGTTTTTCTTTTTTAATAAATAGTTTGTAATTTCAGTTTAAAATATATTAAAAATGAAATGATGATTTTTTAACCGAATTTTTTTTAATTTTTTTCAATTATTCTATTTTATAATTGACTATTTTTTATTGTTTTGGATATATACAGCAAAGATGGTATAAAACTGCAAGATTTATTTAATATTTTTACAAAATTAGTGTGAATTAAAAAACATTATATATATACTGAAAGTCAAAAAATAAAAATAAAAATAGAAGACAATCTACCTGGTTTTGCGTGTAGTAACTCTCTGTATTTAATGTTTGAAGTAAAGTAAAGTAGTATTTATAAAAGACCCAGAAAAAGCCATTGTGGCACTGAGATCTATAGAGAGTGTAACAAGCAATTGCTTGCATGAATTTTGATTGGTTCATTTTTGTGGGGTCCAAGTGTTCAATGTTTAATTGAATTTAAATATAAAGACAAAGTGTAATAAATAAAAGCCTAGTCATGAGCAGATTAACAGCAAAGCATACCTTATAGTCTGTTTCACTTTTTTATTTTTGCATAATTAAATGTTAATTTTTTACAATCTTTCAAATAAAGAAATTTGATTAATTAATAACTTAATAGTTGACTGTATTTGCACGCAACTGCTGAATGTTTATCAATAAAACCATTAAAGTTTTCCATTAAACTTATTGTATACACGTATCAGAATATAGTTAAGTCAATCTTTAACGTTTTATTTTATTTTTACTTTTAATTTTTTTTATGGTAATCGGTTCAAAATACAGATGTAAAGTATTGAGTGTTATCCACTCCTCTATGTAAGTTTTCTAGAACAAGATGATAAACAGTTGTATGTGCATATTACTAAAGTACAATTAATTATTTAATGTTTAAGTAATAAAATTATCTAATAAGAGAACATGTCACAAGTAAACATGATTTATTTAAAAATATTATAATATAAAAAATTCGAATCTATATAACTACTAATATATGTTATATTAGTAGTGTTAATAATATTATAAATAAATTTGTACGATTGATATTATTGATAAATATTAATAAATATAATTAACATATTAGTATATATATAGTAACATAATTCTATATAAATATACTTATACAAGTCAAAGTATATTAATGAAAATGGTTAATAACGTATAAATAAATAAATGCTTATATAATAATAATTTTTTTATTTTTACAAAAAAATATTATCAATGAGTTATTTAATTATAAATAAATTTCTATTTAATTATATGTTAATGTTAATAATTTATCTTAATATCTAGTTAGAAATATATTTATACAACTAAGTATATTAATATTTATTAGTCTATTTTTCTAATTCTTAATTTATATTACTAATATAATTGTATTAATATATGTACTAATAATATTAGTAGCAAAAATTCATTAATAGTGATAAAAAATAGCATATATATTGTGCAATTACTCTACATTTTAATAACGTTTTCCATATAAATTGAAAGGAACGAAATGATATAATTTTGATTTTTAGAAAATTAAGTGTAAAATATAAATAATTGAAGAAATAAGATTTTATTGTCAATATATATATATATTACTTATCTATCTATTGTTATTTCAAAAGATACACGTCTCTTTTCATAAAATATCTGTTCTTATGTAAAACATGATCACATATAGAAAATCAAACACAAACAAAACATAAAGAAGATATGGTAAACTAGCAGTTTTAACACTTAGTCATACACTAACATCAATAACTAACAAACTTCTCAATCAAACCAATTGAAAACATTTATTAAAGTATCATATTGCATAAATACATTATACAACAACTCTATGAAATCATCATATACAAATAAATGATTCTATTTCTCGAAGACTCGTGCATATTTACACCTGTCATACAACTCCAAATTGTGAATTCACACAGACTCCAATCACTGAATCAACCATCTTGCATGACAAGGTTAGTTCCACTGTAGCCACGCAATTCGAACCTCCTTCGACTCTCACCATCCAATAATATTCATTTATTTGATTCTTATTACTAGTAGAATTAGGATATCTCTTTATTGAGCAGATCATTAAACCATGTGCATTATATACAATCTCAACACGAATATTTTCTTTCTTGAAAATATTATGTCTCGATCATAAAGTACATATATTTCAAATTATATCATACATTTCCACTTTTCACTCACACAGACACACACACATACACAGACATACAAACAAACAAACACACACACATGCACACACACGATTATAATAACAACAACAACAAAATTTAATACAAAATTAATTAGCTAAATATTAATATATATTAAATATTAATTAAAATAACTTTCTAAGGGATAAAAAAGAAAATAAAAGAAAAGAAAAAGAAAAATATATAAAGATAGAATTATATTTAATGTAATGTAATCATTATTTAAAAAAATAAAATAAAAACATAAATGATATAAGATAAGAATAAAATACTCCTTCATTAAATGAAAGTAATTGTGGAGAGAGAAGGAAGAGTGAGAAAAAGAGAGAAAGATAAAGAAGGAAGAGGTAGAAAGGAGAAAGAAAGATATATTTATACTACATTGGTCATTTTTTTATTTATTTTATTTATAGTTACACATTACTTCTATTTATTTTATCTCTATTTTCGCAGTGATCTTATTTGTTTTATTTTTTTATCTCCAGTTTTTCACTGGTCTTGTTTATTTTATCTACAGTTACACACTGGTCCTAATCTTTTTATATTTTATCTCTAATTTTGAACTAGTCCTACTTATTTATTTTGTTTCCAGCTACACACTAGTCCTGTTTATTTTATTTTATCTTTAGTTATGCATTGGTCATGTTTATTTTATTTAAGTTATCTTCAATTTTATTAAAAATATATTTATTTAAAGTTCTTGCTTTAATTCTTATTGTATTCTATGTTGTAATAATTTAAATATCATATATTTTATATAAATACATATAAAATAAAAGTATATATTTTTTATGAATTTGTATAAAAAAGTTACATGTATGCTATGTTATCATTTACTAGTTGCATTTGTTTGACTGTAGTATACAATTTATGAATTGAGATACATATGTCATAACCTTATGGTCATTATGTTATGTGATTATTGAAAATGTCATGAGTATGTTTATTGTGAAAGAGCCCTAAGTTTCAAAGAGTTGAAACCAGGTTAATATATGGATGTCTATTTTTAGAAAGTGACAGTTTGATACACTAGAAGATGAAAGGCAAGGACTGGGTGGGGTCTTAGGAAGTATTTCAATTAGGTGAATATTTTGATAGTTTAGACTAGCACCTTGGACTAGGATATTTCACAGGCCAAACTTGGTATTGTCCAATACCTGTTCAACATTGCCTCTGTGTGTGTGTGATGCAAAACTCTCATTATACAAAACTTATATGTCATTTGTAATATATTATGAATATTTACAAAGGATGTGAAATCTCAAGATATATTTAGATTTGTGAGATGATATTATAACTTATATTCTCTTTAGCAAAATTTTATTTTACAAAAAAATTACTCACAAATTCTAATTAAATAACAATTATTTATATAGTAGTCGGGTTGTTACAAATGGGAGTAGGATTTTGTTTTGGGAGGATTGTTGAATCAAAGAGGTCCCGTTATTGGAAAGGTATCCTAGGATGTATGTTAATTCTCTTGTTAAGGAAGCAAAGGTAAATGATACCATTATTTAGAGAGAAGGGAAATAGGAATGGAATTTGGCTTGGCAAAGACATTGGTTTGAGTGGGAGAAGACGCTTGTGGAGGAGTTTTATTAAAATATAAGTTTGGAGGCATAAGCATTATCAAGTTTATACTGTAAAGTCATGGTACAATAAGCTTTATGATATTAGTGGTGGGGAATACACTGACTTATATAGCCTCCTGTGGAACATTAGAGCTCTACCGTCAGCCCTACATCACGTATTGAGAGTGTTGATAAATAGGGCACTGGCACGAGACAATCTAATGAAGCAAGGGGTGTACGTGTTGAGTCAAGTATGTGTATTGTGTGGTTTAAGGGATGAATTTGTACAACATCTATTCTTTGAATGTGTATTTGCTAGTAAAGTTTGGCATAGGTGCACTAAATGGTCTGGTATTGCCATTGTGTGACATAATAATACGAAAAATCACTTTTACCAGTTCTATTTATCAGGCTTAAGTAGTCACACAAATAGGATCTAGAAGTGTATGTGAGTTGTTATAATGTGTGTGGACCATTTGGTTACATAAGAACAACAATACTTTTAGAAACTGTGTAATAGATGTTGAGGAGGTTTTTAATTTAGCTCAAGTTAAGACTTGGTTATGGATCACAAATAAGACTCATAAAGCAAAAAATTTCATATTCTGATAAGGTTTTTTATCCACAAGAATGTCTCAAATCTAGATAGAGGTACACTGACAGTTGCATTAGAACATGGGTGATAAAGTGAATCCTTGCAATGAATGCAAATAAAAATACACTTGGCTTTTGACTATTATTGGCAATATTTGGCTTGATACTATATTATTCTATGCATTCTGTTATGGTATTTTCTGTGAGCTTAATGTATTGACTTTTGTATGTTTTAATTAAGGCTAGAAATTTTGTTATTTATTGATAGGGAACTCTTACATTGTGCCTGTAGTTTGAAGTTGGACAAAATTCAAGTTGCTTTTTGGACAAGTTGGAGCGTGCAGAAGTGTACAATGCAGATAGAAAAGCTACATAATTTTGATTTATTGCCAATATTTCAAGGTGTTTTTTTTGGGAATTCTTGAGTGTGGTTTGTCTAAGAATGTTATATTGATCTTATTTTTAAAATGGGTTAGTCACTTCTTGTGCAAGGGAGGAGTCTTTTGAGTGGATTCAAAAAATCTCGGATACTCGTAATATTTTGTAATCGTTTAGCTTATTATGAATGCCTACATTTACTAGGAGTGATGTAGTTATGTTATTTTGTATATGGGTTGGAACACTCCAAGTGTTCCCATATTTATTTATTTCTTATTGTTGTTAAAAAAAAAAAAAAAACACGTCGTCACGTCATATAGCGTATATTAATGAAAATGATTAATAACATATTACTAAATAAATGCTTATATAATAATGTTTTTTTTTAAAAACATTATTAATGAATTCTTTATTTATTAGTAAATATACGTTACTGTTAATAATTTATCTTATATATATATATAATTGTATATAACTAAGTATCTTAATATTTATATTAAGAATATAATTGTATTAATATATATACTAATAATATTATTAGTATAAGTTTATTAATAGTGATAAAAAAATAGCATATGTATGAGGCAATTACTCTACATTTTAAAAACGTTTTCCATATAAATTGAAAGGAATGAAATGATATAATTTTAGAAAATTATGTGTACCAAAAATTAATATATAAATAATTGAAGAAATAAGATTTTATTGTCAAAATAAATTTTATATATATATATATATATATATATATTGAGTTCTTTAAAAGAATACTGGTAAAAAAATAAATAACTGGCTCATTAGTGATAATATAAAATTAAAGTTTAACTTCAATTAATAATATCATTTATGAAATTTTATCTTATTTATAGTATAAATGATAATATATATATATATATTACACTTATCAATCCATTGCTATTCAAAAGATACATATCCCTTTTTATAAAATATTTGTTTCCATGTAAAACATGATCATCACATATTGAAAACCAAACACAAACAAACAGAAAGTAAACACAATAAACTAGTAGTTTTAAAACTTTGTCATAGACTAACATCAATAACTTAATAAACTTCACAATCAAGCCACCTCAAAGCATTTATTAAAGTATCACATTGCATCAA
>Ga0209700_107936_pt1 | contig 14287 bp, 9 predicted proteins | sample SiratroredBW_FD_187528 | JGI IMG/M metagenome (GOLD analysis project Ga0209700, IMG submission 187528) | Root nodule microbial communities of legume samples collected from California, USA - Siratro red BW (SPAdes) (version 2) | ecosystem: Host-associated > Plants > Roots > Nodule | place: USA... | reverse complement strand
TATATATATATATATATATATATATATATATATATATATATATATATATATTTTCTGAAAAAATTCAAGAAACATTAAGCTTTTATAATTTTTTTATAATATATTAAAAGTATATCATTTAATTGTTAATTCTCAATCATTATAAAAAAATAAACGGTTAAGATTTCTTTTTTATTCATGATTTGATATGTAAATGATACAGGTAACTATTTATACAAGGTAAATTTTGATAATTATTTCAGATGAAATTTAAAATGAGATTTCATTTTTTAAAGATTTGGAAAGCGTTCTAGCAATATAATTTTACTTTTGAATGAAATAATTAAAAAAAATAAGCGTTTTTTTTTCATTGAGTGAAGTTTAAGAGATTACTTTTTAAAAATTAAATAAATAAAGTTTTGTTTTAAGAAGACGATTTATAGCTTATTTCAAATGAAAAAAATTAAGAGGAGTTAATTTTAGAGATAAAAAACTTTATGCATATTGCACATGGATCCTTTTGAGAGAGTAATTAGGAAAGTCTCAATGCCTATTTTGGTATTTCAATAACTTTAGACTCTAAACAATTATTTTGGCTACAAATAAAAGAAGATTGTAAATAATTTTATGAGAAGTCTAATAAAAGAAGATTGTAAAAAAATTTATGACAAGTCTATCATTTGCTAAAGTAATGTCACATGATTTGTGTACACTTCTCCTTATTCTACATATATATTTTTTTTCTAATATTTACATGAAATTTGTTCTCACGTTCCAAGATTAAAGAATTGATAGTTTACAATAAAAAACAGTACTTCCAAAGATAATTATTTATAATACGTGGATACATATACAAATGTGACACACTTTCGTCTTTAGCACATATATTTATCATACGTAAATATGACACATATACTTATGATACGTGAATACGACACATATATTTAACCTATTTAAATATATATTTAACAAGAAAAAAAGAGAGTAAACTGTTAGGTTTCTAACCTATTTAAATATATACAAACTTATGTAAAATGATTAAACAATAAAAAAAATTATCAAATCACATATATAAGATATGATAAATCAAATTATAATCTTTTAGCGAAAATAAATAAATATAAAACAAACTTTTTTACTCCATTAACACCTTTTTGTTTTTTAGTTTCTTGAATAACACTCTTTATTTTTTATTTTCTTCAATAACACTCTTTATTATTTAATTTTTAAAATAACATCATTTTGTTTTATGTAATAGCATTTTTTTAATAGTTATAAAAAATTATAATTATTAATTTATTAAAATTAAGATAAAAAAATAATGTAAAAATAATTAAATTCAAATTTTTACAGAATACAAAGAAAATAAAATAAAATATTTTATAGGTTTTTAACTAATTAATTATAATAAGAAAAAATGATAAATTATTTTATTTTATATTTTATAATAAATTTAAATTTGGAATAATAAATTATAATAATTTTGTGATTGTATTTTTATATTAAAATTGATATTGGAAAATAAATTATAATAAATTATAAAATTTTTATTTGAATTAAAATTTGTATTTTTAGTTTGTTAAAAAATTATTTAAATAATTAATGGTAAAAATCAAATAAAATTTTGATAAAGATAAAATTTGATTTTTGATAAAAATAAATTTTGATTTTTTATAAAGATAAAAAATTATTATATCAATAACTAACAATTTTTAAGTAATAAACATAACATTTAAAAGCAATTCATAAATAAATTAAATTTTATTTAAAATTTTTAAACCATTTAATTAATATTTATTTATAAAAATACTTCAACAATTTATTTTATTTTTCTATTAATTATTTAGATATATTTTTAACAAATGAAAAATACAAAATTTAATTTAAATAACAATTTTATAATTTATTATAATTTTTTTTCCAATATCAATTTTTAATACAAAATTATAATCAATAAATTATTATAATAAAATACAATCACAAAATTATAAAAAATAAATAAAAAATAAAATAATAATAATAATAATAATAATTAATGTACTGACGGTATATTAATTAAAGAATAAAAAAATAAAATAGTGTTGTTTTAGAAATTAAAAAATAAAGAGTTTTATTAAAAAAATAAAAAATAATAATATTATGAAAAATAAAAGATAAAAAGGCACTAATGAATAAAAAAAAATGATGTTATCATCTTCATTAAATCTGTTGTGATTTATCCACTATTTACTGTCACAAATGGCCATCGATCTTGTAATTATTTCAAGTGCATATTTTATATTTCTTGGTTATTTGTTGGTATTGTTAATTATATGGTATTGGATAATGCTTAGTGGATGATGATAATTATGTAAAGAATAAAATTGAATATTTAGTTGTTTGATAAAATACAAAAGGATAAAATAATCTGATAATAGTGTAAAATTCATAGAAAATATATATATATATATATATATATATATATATGAGAAATAATACAAGTAACCATGTTTCATATTTTTTTATTTTCTTTTTCTGTCGCCTTCTCAATTCTTTCTACAAAGAAAAAAACAAATAAATATTTGATTTTCATAAAGAGAAATTTTTAGAGATTTAATGATTACAGAAAAATTTAATTTGCATCCTTAATTATTAATATCTGAACAGATTTTTACTATTAATGAAATGGTTGTTATTAGTGGATATCACAAAAAATATTCTCACCATAGTGATCTTGTATCTATCTATATCTATATATAATATGAAAAAAAAATCTATCTGATAAAAAATATAAATGAAATTGTAATCTTTTATCCAATATAAATAAACACAAATCCAAAGTCTATAAATAAACACAAATCCAAAGTCTCCAAAGTCTAAGGAATCCACTGTCTTCCTTTATTAATTTTGAGGTGATTCATCCATATTTTCCTGTCACCAATGGCTGTCAATTTTGTGAATCTGTCAAGTGAATATTTTATGCTTCTGAACTGTTTGCTGGTGCTGTTAATCGTATGGTATTGTTGGATAGCAATGCAAACATTATTTGATGATGACGAGGATGAAGAAGAAAGCAGAACTGTTGGAGGAGACATTGAGTCTGCTACTGCTGCACACACTTCTCTTCCAGAAACAAGAAACGTTCGTTTTGTGATTGCGAATGCAAGAGCTCGAAGAATACCTTGGCATCAAACACTTCTTTATTTCACACCCAAAACCCACATTGCTAGGCTTGCCGTGAGAGCCTTGCCTCCTGTCATTCCCTTCCAAGAGGATGAAACCCCTCACTCTCAGACTCAGTGCCCCATTTGCATCGAACAGTTTAGGAATGGGGAATTGATTCAACCTTTTGGACCCTGTTGTCATCAATTTCACCCCTCTTGCATTAATTCTTGGTTGCTTCATGGAAACACCAATTGTCCAGTTTGTCGCATGGAATTGCCAATCACTTCCCACCACTGAGATCATCCTCAATTTTCAAGGATTATCACAATCAAACATCAATTATATATGCTGTTTTTCAATTTTCAATATTACTGTAACATTCATTCTCCATCTTCGTTTAATATTACTTTTTCATTCGGGGATTTTTTTTTATTTCTTATTTCTTTACTTTATAAAAGAGAAAAACATAAGAAATTTTCCTGTAAATATATATATTTTTTTCTGAAAAAGTTCAAGAAACATTAAGCTTTTATAATTTTTTTATAATATATTAAAAGTATATCATTTAATTAAAAAAATTAACGGTTAGGATTTCTTCTTTATTGATGATTTGATATGTAAATGATATAAGTAACTATTTATAAAAGGTAACTTTTGATAATTATTTCAGATGAAATTTAAAACGAGGTGTCATTTTTTAAAGATTGTAAAATTTAAGAATTATTTACAGCAAAATCAAATGCCATGGTATCTATTTGCTAGTATGATTAAGCTTAAGGATCAATGTCCATAAAATTAATGTCTAATATTTATGTAAAAGATAAGTTTAGAAATTAAGTAGTTACTTTTACAAATCAAATACTTATGGAATAAATTTATGTAAAACTTTTAGTGTGAAAGTTGGAACGAGTTACAGAAGATTTTTTGGTGCGATGGTAAAAGTAAGTGACGTAAAATCTTTTCATGCATTCATAATTGTATAGAAGATTTGAAAACCGTTTTAGCAATATAATTTTAATTTTGAATAAAATAATTAAAAAAATGTTATTTTTCTTTGAGTGCAATTTAAGAGATTACATTTTCAAAATCAAATAAATAAAGTTTGTTTTAAGAAGACGATATGGCTTATTTCAATGAAAAATTAGGAGGAGTTACAAAAATTATTTCATTAAGATAAGAATTTTTTTTATGGGATGATTTCTTTTAGAGATAAAAGACTGTGAACACGAATCCTTTCTCAAGCATTGTCTAAGTTTACTTTTATAGCGAGAATCTCATAATACAGTTCTCTAGATCCTACTGAAAAGGAAAGACTAAGAAATAAATGTTGGTTAGAGGCTGTCGGTGGAAGATATAAAGGTCGAGTATATAGAATTGGACAAGTTGATCGTCATGATGAATCTATTCAAAGTTTCATGCAGTAGACACAAGTATGCTCCAGCAAGCAAGTTGAATATGAAGAGATTGATTGTTTGAGACAACAACTTGCAACTAATGAGAACCGTTTGTTCACTATTAAGGACCGCTTGTCCATTAGTGAGGAGCAAATTCATCAGATGAATTCCCGATTCCAAGCATTTACCGGTACAATTCTTCATTACCTACCCCTCCAGTAGCTACAGTTGCCCAAAATATTTGGAAGAAGATCATCACCAGCAAACCGAACAGCAACAACATGACCACCAGGAAACTGACCAGCAGAATGAAGAACCACAAGGAGGTCACCCATGATTGTTATAATAAGTATTAGTTTGTATAAGAATAAGACACAACTTAGGATACTTTTGTTGTCATTTTAATCTTTAATAACTATGTATGAATTTCTTTACTATGATGTAGACTATGCTTGAATTTTAATTTTGATTGTTCCAGATTATGACACCTTATCCTATTTTACAACTGCTTCAATAGTTTATAGTTTATGAACTGCATATGAATGTCTATGAACTTTCTAGATTGGACATTTTTTATTATGTATTACTATATATTAGTAAGGTATATAAATAAGATTGATACATAAACCTGCCTGTATAATTACATATATAGATATTTCTATACGTAATTACATACAAATATTTTCATATATAATTATATAGTATGTAATTATATACGAATATTTTTACGTAATTACATACGGATATTTTCGTACATAATTACATACGAATATTTTCGTACGTAATTACATACGGACTTTGAAATCCGTATGTAACAGTTAGCTACGAAGGTTTTACATATAAATTTTTGACCGTATGTAATTCGTAAGTAAATTCAAATTACATACGAATTTTTAACATTACATATGGATTTCAACTATATGTAATCCTCATTTTTCTTGTAATATCGAAAACAAAATTCAATAACTTGCAATTTTCTTTTGTTTAGACTGTCTTTGTTGATTTTCAATCTAACGAATTCTTTATTAATTTTTAAATTTATTTTATTTGTCCCGATAGATAAGAGATTAATCATCTAGCCGATAAAGAATTTATCATCTGTATCCTAATGTGATATTTTTATTTTGATATTTCGGATATTGGTTACACCTATTAGGACAAAATCTTTTTATTTTGTAAATGCATAAAGGTTAAAATATTTTAAAGGACATGCATACAAGTGTTTCAATATAAATTATCAGCTTTTTTCTTTTTAAAACATTGAATCATGAAAGAGCTTAACATTTTTATCTTTTATTTTTTCAATACCATAAATTCAAAGATAATATAAAAAAAACAAATAACTCAATCTTATGATCACTTTTTTGTTTTCTTTTATTTTTATTTTTTTCATTCCAAATCAACATATCATGAATTTGATAACAACATGAAAAAAAACAAACAAATTTAAAATTTTAGTGGTTCAAATTTTTTCATTTTTTTAAATCTTATAGAAGAAAAGAAACGTTGTATAATGAAATATGAATGCATGTAAAATATGTATGCATGAAAGCTAAGAATATGTATGCAACACCTTATAGATGAATGTTAGTAGCACGAGAAAAAAAAAATATTATGCATTTGAAAACTATACAGAAGACAAAATATAGATACATATTTATTGCATATACAATGTTATCTAACATGATATACTCAGTAAATCTACTAAATCATAATGAGAAACAACAAATGCATTCCAAAGATAATTATTTCTAATACGTGATACAAATGTGACATATTCTCATCTTTAACACATATATTATATAAGTGAATACGACACATATATTTAGCGAGAAAAAAATACGGTTAGTTTCTAATCTATTTAAATATATACAAACTGATTAAAATGATTAAATAATAAAAAATAATCAAATCACAAAAATAAGATATGATAAATTAAATTATAATCTTTTAGCTAATATAAATAAACACAAAGCAAAGTCTAAGGCCCATTATCTTCCTTCGTTAGATTTCTTGTGATTTATCCACTATTTACCCTATCACAAATGATCATGTGATTATTTCGCATTGTTAATTATATCGTATCGGATAATAATACAAACATTAGTCGATGATAAATTATGTAAAGAATAAAATTGAATATTTAGTTGTTTGATAAAATACAAATAAAGGATAAATTATTCTGATAATTGTGTAAAATTGTTTGGATAGAAAACAAAGAAATATATATAAAAAGATAAGAATATATGAGAAATAATACACGGAACGTGTTTCTTAACTTTATTTTTTTTTTTTCTATCTCCTTTTCAGTCCTTTCTACAAAGTAAAAAAATTAAATATTTGATTTTCATCGAGAGAATTTTTTAGAGATTTAATGATTAAAAAATAATAATTTGCATTCTTAATTATTAATATTTTAACAGTTTGTTATTTTTATGTTATTTGAGATATCACAAAAAAATATTCTAACCATAGTATCTTCTATCTATATCTATCTCTATTATAATACGAAAAAAAAAATCTAATCTAAACATAAACATAAAGATAAAAAATATCTATCTTTTATCGAATATAAATAAACACAAATCCAAAGTCTAACGCATAATGATCCACTGTCTTCCTTTCCTTTATTAATTTTGAGGTGAATTCACTAATTTCCTGTCACCAATGGCTGCCGATTTTCTGAATCTGTCAAGTGAATATTTTATATTTCTGAGCTGTCTGCTGGTGTTGTTAATTGTATGGTATTGGATCCTAATGCAAACCTTAGCTGATGAACAAGAAGAAGAAAGAAGAGCCATTGAAGGAGACATTGAGTCTGCTACTGCTGCACACACTTCTCTTCCACAAACAAGGAACGTTCGTTTTGTGATTGCAAATGCAAGAGCTGCAAGAATATCTTGGCATCAAACACTTCTTTATTTCACACCCAAAACCCACATTGCTAGGCTTGCCGTGAGAGCCTTGCCTCCTGTCATTCCCTTCCAAGAGGATGAAACCCCTCACTCTCAGACTCAGTGCCCCATTTGCATCGAACAGTTTAGGAATGGGGAATTGATTCAACCTTTTGGACCCTGTTGTCATCAATTTCACCCCTCTTGCATTAATTCTTGGTTGCTTCATGGAAACACCAATTGTCCAGTTTGTCGCATGGAATTGCCACTCACTTCCCACCACTGAGATCATCCTCAATTTTCAAGGATTATCACCAACAAACATCAATTATCTATGCTGTTTTTCAATTTCCAATATCACTGTAACATTCATTCCCCATCTTGGTTTAATATTACTTTTTCATTCGGGGATATTTTTTATTTTTTATTTCTTATTGTTTATTTCTTTCTACTGTATAAAAGAAAAACATAAGAAATTTTCCTGTAAATATTTTTTTTCTGAAAAAATCCAAGAAACATTAAGCTTTTATAATTTTTTATAATATATTAAAAGTATATCATTTAATTTTTTAAAAAAATAAACGGTTAGGATTTCTTCTTTATTGATGATTCGATATGTAAATGATATAAATGATATAAGTAACTATTTATCAAAAGGTAACTTTTATAATTATTTCAGATGAAATTTAAAATGAGGTGTCATTTTTTAAAGATGGTAAAATTTAAGAATTATTTAAAACAAATTTAAATGTCATGGTATCTATTTGCTAGTATGGTTAAGCTTAAGGATCAATATCCATAAAATTAATGTTTAAAATATTTATGTAAAAGATAAGTTTAGAAATTAAGTAGTTACTTTTACAAATCAAATACTTATGGAATAAAATTGTCTAAAACTTTTAGTGTGAAAGTTGGAACGAGTTACAGAAGATTTTTTGGTGCGATGGTAAAAGTAAGTGATGTAAAATCTTTTTATGATTAACAATTCCATAGAAGATTTGGAAAGCGTTTGGGTAGCTATACTTTGACAACCACACGTGGCACATACCCATTTTACAACCTTATGTGATGAGGTTGACATAGTCAAGATAAATGACGTGTAAAAAATATTTCAGCGTGAGAGTCATTTTTAAGGTTTACATGTTTGGGATTTTATCTAAAACGCTACCGAACATATTAGAAGTAGTGAGTTTGAATCTTAGATCTCTTGAATCTCGCTACTGCTGTCGTCGTCGTTGTTGTCACCAAAGTTGTTGTCACCGCGGTCGATTCTCAACCACCGTCGCTCGCCACCGTCGATGGTCTCCCACCGTCGCTCGCCACCGTCGATGGTCTCCCACCGTCGCTCGCCACCGTCGATGGTCTCCCACCGTCGCTCGCCACCACTGATGGTCTCCCACCGTCACTCGCCACTGCAACCACTCTCACACGAAATCTCCCTTATGCAAATGAGTTCACCAGACTCCTATCACGTTTCAAATCTGAAATTTAGATACTTAAAATCTAATTATACCCTTTCGTAACAAAATATTCTAAATATCCTTCAAAAAGAAAAGTCATGTTTTACCTTTATCTACATGTACAATTAAACCATGTCAGCAGTTGACATCTGGTTGTATGCCAGCTGTGGTTGTCAAAACAAAGTTTTCCTTTTTAGAAATTACTTTTTCAAAATCAAATAAATAAAGTTTTGTTTCAAGAAGACTATATAACATATTTCAATGAAAAATTATGAGGAGTTAAAAAATTATTCTGTTAAGATAAGAATTCTTTTTTATGAGATGAGTTCTTTTAGAGATAAAAGACTTTGTACGTATTGCACACGGATCCTTTTCAGAGAGTAATTAATCAAAGAAAAGTACATGAGGGAAGTCTCAACGCCCACTTTGGTATTTCAAAAACTTTAGACATTGCATCTAAACAATTATTTTGAACACAAATAAAAGAAGATTGTAAAAAATTTTATGACAAGTGTAATGCAACATTATATGTATACATTTGTCCTTGTGCCATATACTTTTTTTGTCCAATATTTATATGAAATTTGTGCTCACATTTATAATATTAAAGAATTGATAGTTTTATATTTGTTTAGTTGATATTTATTTTATTATTATTATATCTTTTAAAAATATAATACATAAAATTCTTTAGTAATATCACCAGAAGACTCTTTAAAAAAAGTTGAATAATATTTTTTACTATTATTTATTATGCTAAATTAATTATTAGGTTGTAAAAGTTAAACTTTAGGGTTTACAATCCACAATTATATATAAAATTTTCAGAAGATTGGACTTTATTCTTAAATGTAGAGTTTGCTTATGATATATTGATAAAATCTAGAACTTCAAACTTTGCTGCCCGTTTGAATATTTTATTATTTGTTTAACTAAATTGAGAACTGTGGAAAATCTTGAGTAAGTTAAGGACTTTAAAATTCTTTTATAAGTTTACAAATCATTCCAAGTTGAAGGTGGACTACATCAACCTTAATATAAACTTTTAAATCAAATTTATACATTTTTGAATAAAATTATTGATAATTAAAATAATTTATTACAATTAAAATGATTCATTATAAAATTAAATTCTAGATTTTTTTTTAAATTATACTTTTAAGTCATTTATTGTAAATGTCAACAAACTTAATATATATAAAACTTTATAATGATTTGTGATTGTGTCAAAGTATACAACTATTTTACATAGTAAATGGATAATTTTCTTAAAATATATTTCTCATTTTTTCAAACTTAATTTGATTTAACTACTATTTTAATTGTTTTTCTAAACTATTTCAAAATTTGCAGTCAAAACAAATCCAAATTCAATGGAGTTTTAAAAATAAATCCAAATTCAATATAAATTCAAATTATTGAATTGAAATTAAATCTAAATTTATATTTTTCTAAAGAAATAAATTTGGATTTTTTAATCCAGATATATATAATTGAATTTGATTTAAATCCCAGTTCATATTTTCAAGAAGAAAATAGTTTAGACGTTTAAAGCTTGATTTTAATTTTAAAACAAATTTTAAATCTAAAAATAATTTAAAATTATTATATATTTTCTAATAATAGTTTTTAGAATGAAAGTTAGAATCTTTCATATTTAAAAAGATATGACATGAATTAATAATTTAAAAAAAATTATATTTGATACATGATATTTGTAAAGATAAATACAATTTTTGATTTACATCATATAGAGTATGCTAAAAATCCAATCCAAATTTAATATCAATCTAAATAATTGGACTATGATAAAATTCAGTTCCATACTTTTATGAAAAAAGTTAAATTTTTATAAACTGAAAGGTTAAATAATTGAAAAAAAAATATATAATTTTGAGATATATGTACATATGAGATTCGTAAAAAGGTCACCTCATACTAAAGTTTATTATTATTAGTTATTATATCATATCATTTAAAAAAACTTTTTCAAGAAGAGTTGTCATCTTAATTTATTATAATGAAAAATTATGAATAAAAAAAAAACTTTCTATAAAGATCATATTAAGATCCAAGAATTCGTTATTCTTTAGAATATTTTACTTTAAAAAAAATAAACAAAAATATAAGTAAACAAAACAAACCTTCATTCTTAATAGAAAATCAACAATCACTAGTTCTAAAAAGAAAATTTGTTTATTATATTGATAATTTTAATTTTTAAAATTTTCATATTTTAATTTTTAAAATATAAGAAATATTTTTAATATTAAAATTTTATATTTTTCTTTTTTAAAAAATTAATATTTATTTTTAAAATTTCATATTAAATATTATATAATGCGTGCAGATTTGATATATAGATGAAAACATTTGGAATAATAAAGTTACATAAAATTGAATATTTAGTTCTTTGATAAAATACAAAATAAAAGATAAAATATTATGATAATTGTGTAAATTTGTTTTGATAGAAAACAAATAAATATATATAAAAAGATAAGAATACATGAGAAATAATACACGGAACGTGTTTCTTATTTTTATTTTCTTTTTCTATCTCCTTCTCAATTCTTTCTACAAAACAAAAAATTAAATATTTGATTTTTATAGAGTTAGAGATAATTTTTTAGAGATTTAATTATTAAAAAAATATTTGCATTCTTAATTATTAATATATTAACAGTTTGTTATTTTTATGTTAACAGTGGATATCACAAAAAATATTCTCACGTGATCTTCTATCTATATCTATATATAATATAAAAAAGAATCTATCTAAACATAAATATAAAAAAGATAAATGAAATTGTAATCTTTTATGAGTATAAATAAACACAAATCCAAAGTCCAACCCATACTGATACACTGTCTTCCTTTATTAATATTGAGGCGATTTATCACTATTTTTCCTGTCAGCAATGGCTGTTGTGGATATGTCAAGTGCATATTTTATATTTCTGAGCTGTTTGCTGGTGTTGTTAATTGTATGGTATTGGATCCTAATGCAAACATTAGTTGATAATGAGGAAGAAGAAAGCAGAGCCATTGGAAGAGACATTGAGTCTGCTACTGCTGTACACACTTCTCTTCCTGAAACAAGGAACGTTCGTTTTGAAACTGCTAATGCAAGAGCTAGAAGAATAATTTGGCATCAAACACTTTCTTTTTTCACACCCAAAACACACATTGCTAGGCTTGCCGTGAGAGCCTTGCCTCCTGTCATAGCCTTCCAAGAGGATGAAACCCCTCACTCTCAGACTCAGTGCCCCATTTGCATTGAACAGTTTAGGAATGGGGAATTGATTCAACCTTTTGGACTCTGTTCTCATCAATTTCACCCCTCTTGCATTAATTCTTGGTTATTTCGTGGAAACACCAATTGTCCAGTTTGTCGCATGGAATTGCCAATCACTTCCCACCACTGAGATCATCTTCAATTCTCAGGATTACGGTGTTTCAATTTTCAATATCACTATTACATTCATTCTCTATCTTCCTTTAATACTTTTCATTTTGGGATACACTTTTTTTATTTTTTATTTTCTCATACTCTCCTGTAGTACTGTATAAAAGAAAAACATAAGAATTTTTTTTGTATAATATATTAAAACTATATCATTTAATTTTATTCTAGTTAATTCTCAATCTTTAAAGATAAAAATAAACGGTTAGGATTTCTTCTTTATTGATGATTTAATGTGTAATTGATATAAGCAACTATTTATGAAAGGTAACATTTAATAATTATTTCGGATGAAATTTAAAATAAGGTGTCATTTTGTAAAGATGGTAAAATTTACGAATTATTTAAACCAGATTTAAATGTCATGGTATCTATTTGCTAGTATGATTAAGCTTAAGGATCAATATCCATTAAATTAGTGTTTAAAATATTTATGTCAAAGATAAGTTTAGAAATTAAGTATTTACTGTTACAAATCAAATACTTATAGAAATAAATTTATCTAAAACTTTTAGTGTGAAAGTTGGAACGAGTTATATAAGATTTTTTTCGTGCGATAGTTTTAGATGTTTATATAAAATAAATCTATATAGTTGAATTGGATTTAAATCCCAATTCATACTTTCAAAAAGCAAATAGTTTAGATGTTTACAGCTTGATATTAATTTCGAAACCAATTTTAAATTCAAAAATAATTTAAAATTATTATATATTTTCCAATAATAATTTTTAGAATGAAAGTTAGCATCTTTCATATTTAATAAGATACGTCATTAATTAATAATTTAAAAAAAATAAATTTTTACATTTGGTACATGATAAATACAATATTTGATATACATTACAGTGAGTATGCTAAAAATCCAATCTAAATTTAATATCAATCTAAATAATTCGACTATGATAAAATTCAATTCCATATTTTTGTTAAAAAACAGTTTAAATATTTGTAGACTGAAAGTTCAAATAGTTGAAAAAATATAATGTTCAGCTATTGTATATATGAGTTTAGTAAAAAGACATCTCACGCCAAATATTATTTATTTGATCATATCATATCATTTGTCAATTACATGGATTTAATAAATGTTATTCATTAATTTCTTTTCAACTTAATGAACTTTTAAAATAAAACATAACATTTTAATTATTTTTTAAATATTTTACATATTTTTTTTATTTGTATAGAAAAGCATTTATTATAAAAGTAATAACTATCATTATACATTAATATATGTCACTATATAAATGTAAGAATAACAACTGCTGCTATAAATTAATATATTTATTGTCACTAGTACTTATATATGTATAACTATATTTATTAGTATTTTATTTTTATTTTTTATTTTTTAAATACAAATTAGTCTAAAAATATTATGTATAATGTATTAGTATAGATGAATATGATAGATAGAGTGAAAGTGACACTTATGGAAGTGATAAGACTATCAAATTTGTAAATAAATAGGGAGGATCTTGTTCTTTAATGATTCTTTGATATATGAATATGTTATCTATTTACTTGATCATTTATTCACTCGTGACTATATATAAATTTATTTTATATATAAATTTACTCTGTCATTTGCATGGAGGAAATAAACAAATGACATAAAAAAGTAATAACAAATATCAAAATAAATTAAATAATATGAAACTAGATATTATACTTATGAAGTTTTTATTTTATTTTAAATAAATAAATGTAAATTATTTTTGTAGTGTCTGGTGCAGATGAATAAGATTCATCATTTCATAAAAGATTCTTTCATATTCTTAATTCTTTTTCTCTCATTTAAATTTCAAGTTAAAACTTCAAACTACAAATTAATTTAAATTAAACTTATATTATTAATTCTCCTTTTCTGAATTTATAATTTAAATATTTTTTTATTCATTAAGTTAATATATATATATATATATATATATATATATATATATATATAT
>Ga0209700_107934_pt1 | contig 14295 bp, 10 predicted proteins | sample SiratroredBW_FD_187528 | JGI IMG/M metagenome (GOLD analysis project Ga0209700, IMG submission 187528) | Root nodule microbial communities of legume samples collected from California, USA - Siratro red BW (SPAdes) (version 2) | ecosystem: Host-associated > Plants > Roots > Nodule | place: USA... | reverse complement strand
TAAAATTAACTTTCTATTATTCAAAAATATAAATTAATGTATTAGATAAAGGCATATCCAAGGGAGAAGTGTTGTGTATTAAATAATTTGTTTGTTTGCTGATCATGAGAGCTGCTTTTTTTTTTTCTCCCCTTGATGCATCCAATGGAATATGAATATGCATGTGTAAGAGAATATTTGAAAGTGGTTATTTTTATTATAAAGGAAAGGCTTTTTTGTTGAAAGATAATTTAATATTTGTTGCAAAGATAGAGGGTATGGTAGGTACGCTCTACGCATACTAAAAAGATAATTTTGACGCACATCACATGTTTGTGTTTGCACAAAGACAAGTTAATCACGCTCTATGTTACAAAAGGCATTTATTTCGATTTATTATATCTTAATCTACGGAAAAAGCTTGAGTGCCATATTTTAGATTATTTTTTCCGTTACTTTTTTTGAAATCAATATTTTACTTAATAATCTGCATAATGAATTAAACGACATTAAAAATATTGCACCAATTTTTATTCCTAAATTAGGGCTTCCTTAAATAAACAAAACTTAATAAAAATTTAATTATTAAAGATGTTTCGCACCAATTGCAAGCACGGAAATGAGGAACTAAAGTATTCTAAAATTTTGTACTTTGTTTTGTATTATTAAGGAATTAGGAGAATGGCAAATAAAGAAAAAAAAAATGTAATTGCCGATCATCTCTTCAACGGGAGGATTTCACAGTTTTTCATAATTTTTGTATTACATCTCACACAAAATAGATATTTATATATTTTTTCATTTATATACTAAATCCTTCCTCTAACTTTATTTACTTCTTCCTTCTTATTTTTCACATCCAATGATCCCAATTCCGAACTTATGGAGCGTTAAAGTAACGAATAGCTTAGTCCGAAATTAGTGCAGTTGCTGGACCCTTGCATTTGGCTCATAATCAAAGTACCGTTTTGCGAGCATTCTTCCTACACCTCCATTGACTTTATGTATCTTCATAATTTTAACATATTCTTATTTTAATCTTGAAAAAAAGATAAAAATAACTTTTATTGGTGATAATTAGGATTTATTTTTCTTCACTTTGCGGGTTACACCAACTGTAATATAATTGAAAAATAAATACATTGCAGATTTGTGTTGCAGATTGTACAACATGTGATTTAAGTATAAGACTAATATGATAACCACCATTGCACCACAGTAGCATATTTGTTAACCCACAACACAACTTTTTTTAAATACATTGTGAGTTGTACAACCCGCAATATATTTAAAAAAATGTTTTATATTGCGGGTTGTATAACCCGCAATGTAAAAGGTGCAGAAAATATAATTGCGGATTGTACAATCCGCAATGTATTTATTTTTTAATTGTATTATAGTTTGTGCATCCCGTAAACTGGAAAAAAAATGAATTGCAGTTACTATTAATGAAGGCTATTTTTGTCTTTTTCTCAAGGCTAAAATAAGAATATGTTATTTTATGCACTACACTAAGATTTGGGCTTCTCGACTTGAGTAAAAGGATGGCAGTTACTTTATGCACTACACAAATTGTTAACTGCACTTTTATTACCAAAATTACCCTTAACATTAATAAATATTTATTTTTCAATTTTTTTATTCATTCTTTATTTTATAATAAAAAATAATCTGTGGTTTTTGCTATTTGCCTGCAGCATTATCCTTTATATGATATAATGGATCTTAGCATTTTATAATTTTCTACCGTTATCTATTTACATACTGTTTATAGTGTATGTAATTTTTTTTCTTTCAACTTAGTTTTAGTTTCTTTATAGTATTTATAATTTAGTGAAATCACAACAAATAACACAAAAAAATAATGTAAGATTAACTATGGAAAAGAAACGAAAAGTATAAATCTTACTTTATTATTTTAAAACTCAAGGGTATTTTAGACATTTTACTTATCTTATATAATGCATGTCATAATTTTGTAAGTGCAGGAAGCAACTGCCTAAAAGGATTATTGAGCCCAGCACATACTCAGTGGATCTTGAACTTGGGTCGGCACTCACCCGGGAAGTTTTATTCTTACCCCTACCCCGCTTTTATTAAGTTCAACCCTTACTGTTTTTTTATGAAAATAGTGTTGAAGAAACATGTTTCCATTAAGGGTGTGATGTTCCAATATAAAGCGAAAATATGTTATCGCTATTGCAAAATTGAAACACCTTTTTCCGCTTATGATAAACATCAATTATGGATATTAACACCTATTTGAGCCTAAATCAATTTCATTGTCATTCTCGATATGAAAATAATACATTAACAATACATGTTCAAGTATCAATAATTCATAATAAAAATCTAACACGGAATGAGTCTAAGTTAGCATAAGCAATACATTTTGCCTAATAACTCTAAAATCCATAAAATCAACGTTGCCAGGTCTTCCTTTAATAGGTACACCTTGTCAAAGTATTTATAGCACCAAAATGGTTGAAAATTATAGGTCTATGTAAATTTAAAAAAATATATATAAATGAATAAGTTATACTATGAAGAATGATTTCATAATGAATAAGCACTTCCAGGTATAACTCTAACTTTATTTATTTTCGTGTTGATCATTTTTTTTTTCAACGTGATTTCAATATATTTTGTTTATTAAAAAATATGTTTGGAAGTACAATTTTGCATTTTTTTTAAGTTATCCTAAATGTTCATAACTAACGATTTTAGTGTTCTATAATTACATTAAAATTGTGTTTACAGACATAATTTTGATATAAATTAAGGATATAAAAATCATATTGGTAATCATAATTTTGATGATAAATTGAAAAACATTAAAAGTATGGTTACAAACGTACGTATAAGCAAAGCTTATAAATAAATTTGAAAAAAAATATCTTAAAATCATACTATAAATCACGAGCTCAATATAAAAAAAAATGGTTGTATTTAAAAACATGACTTATCCATTTATTTAATTTAAAAAAAATAGTTATATAAGTAATTTTTAAGTAAATTTGTTATTTTTTGGCCTCAATAATTCCTGTACAAAACTGGGAAAATGGACCAACCTGGATTACTTTGACTTGTCCAACCAACATGTTGAAAATAAGTCAATATAGTCTAGTTCTTCAATAAATTGTAGACTGAAATTCATAACTCGCTAACAGTAAAGAGTGTTGGACTCAAACCACAATAATATACTTAAAAATTCCACAGAAAGGGGAAAAATTGGATTAGTATATTCTATTAAAGTTGGATCTTATTCAAATCGCAAATTTAGTAACCCAAAAAGCTTGGCTAAACCCACTTGTGTTGTCATTTTTCCTTAAAAAGCTTTTTAAGACAACTTTTTAACATAATTAAGGGCAACTGTTTCCTGATGACAGATATTTTTACGAATCTTGCTTCATCATTTAAAATTTCGTTCTGTAGTAATGATTTTCATGAGCCAATATATTAACCTGTAATTATATAGAGTTACGTAACTAAGTTTAAGATTTTAGAATCTATATATACATGTGTATATATATATATATATAGAGAGAGAGAGAGAAGTGAAGTGTGTAAACAATTTTGTTGATCAAATATAAATTGTGATATTATCCTACCTGCATGATAAATTAATTATATACATCGCAATTTTATACCAATAAAAAATTAAATAAATAGCAAGCAATGTATGTATTAATTTCTGCTAACTACTGCATAACCTCTTCCTTAATTGGAAATTTTATTACTCACAATAATTCTATCTAACTTCTGCAATACCTCATTCATAAATACTTGTAAACACAACCGTAAGAGAGGAGAAGGAGATAAAAATATATATATATATATATATATATCAGAATCTACTGACACAAACAGACATGTGTATAAAGGATAACAAAGCACTGAACAATGTTTTCCATTATGAAATAAAATATCTGACAAGCAGTTATATTAAACAAATATATACTATGAATCGGATTCTACGATGATATAACAAAAAGGTCAAAAGAATGATGATATGCAAATCTTTTTGTGATGCTAGGTATATGAGTATGACCATGGCATCATCTCGCTGGAAGGCCACACGAATCCATCAAAGTCTTTGAAGGAGAGGTTGCTGTTCAGTTGCGTGGAAGAAGAAAGAGAAGGAGGTGAGAGAGTTTCATTTGTTCCATCGGTTGCAGCAGTAGCAGCAGTAACAGCAGCAGAAGCTCCTATTTCCTTTGGCTCAGTGATTCCTCCTTTGGAACATGATTCAGCAGCAGGTTTAACATTTCGCCCTATCCAATCCGTGGAGGAGTTTTTCCCCGTGAGGCTCTGAACCACGTCTCTGAAGTTGACAGCGTCGGTTTGCACGTACCTGGTTTCGATCTGCACTATCTTGGGAGCTTCACCCATCAGAAGAAGACTCTTGTTGATTTGCAGCACTGTGTTTGTGAGATGTTTTGAGCGTTGAGAATGAATGTGGATTGGGTGTTATATATAGTTGTGATATGTGGTCATAAACGAAGCGATGTGGGGCCTAATTTGACACTGCCAAAAGCTTTATTTGAAATGTATGCAGAGAGATAGAAAAAGGACAGAGATGCAGTCTAAGGAGACTGGTGAGTTGAAACTTCGGAGTCTTAGTCAAATAGCACGCAATTTGGAAAAGGGAAATGATCAACTTGCTTATTATGAAAAACAATACATGCAGGAACTAAGAAAGAGACTTTTCTGCAAATAACACAGATTATTGCTGTCTCTTTCATTGGTCTTTCTAACCTGCCACGAATTTTGCTACCTTTTCTTTTTCCTGGTTTTTTTTTATGTGAAGTCAATCAATGACAATTCGCAAAGATGTATGATTGACTTTGTTACATGAGACTAAGATTTTTTTTTTTATTAATTTTGTGTAATATAATGTATGTGCAAAATGTTTAAAAAAGGTAATTAAATATGTTTCACTGTTTGAAGAAAACTTGTTATTAAATATGTTCACCCTAAGGTGTTGTTAGGACTCAGTTGTTGGATTAGATAAGTGAGAAAAAGAGAGAAAATAAAGAGGATGGGAGAAATGAGAGTATTTTTGTAATATAACATAAAATTTGCTTAGAACATACTACTATGTTGTTAAAATAATAAGTATTTTTAAATCTTTTTAACATTATGTTGATTTTGAAAAATTTACAATCGAATTATAATAGCAAATACTTAGAGTAATATTAAAGCTAAAGCTAATAAATAAGATAAGGGGGGAAATTTAGGAGATGGCGAGGACAAAAGCGATAAAAGTCTAAAAACTTTGTTCGGCTATATATGAGCTCTAATTGGAAGGTGAACAAATATGCGAAAAAATTAAATTTGTGTAAATTCATATTAATTTACACATGTATTAAAAATAAAAATTTAAAAAAGTCATATTAAGAAATTTTTACAAATTACTTATTTAAATGAATTAATTCTAAATTATAAAAACGTTAATTTTAATTTTTGAAATATTTTATTTTATTTTCCCCATTTTTTTGTCTGGGAATTCTGTAAAAATTTAAATAATCAGGATTGCCTAAGTGGAGGGCATTTGTAGTTGAGGATTTATAGAACTGATTATTAATTATGGTTGAAATTTTGTACTAACAGAAAAGTAGTACATGTATATCCATTTCAACGACAGGGGAAAAATTAAAATAAGAGGAGTGATGGCTTGACACTTTTAACAGTAATTTACGTTCATTTAACAATTAAAAATAATATTATTTTATTAAAATATAATATTTTATTATTAAAAATAGGTGTAAAATGAATATAACTTTTAAACAGTAGGGTTAAAATATATTTATTCTTCAAATAATTAAAAATATAACTGGTATGATCCATTTAAGGGTGACTGAGGAGGCAAGGAGGGCTAAAATCTTAACCACTTGTTGTATGAAGGGCAGGTAAACTAACTTACTAGTTTTCATTTTTATTAAATTTTACTTTTTTTTAGTTTTATTTTAATATTTATATATATTAAAAACATATTTAATTATATAAATATTTTTAAATTTTAATTAATTAATTAATATTTTTAATTGAATAAATAAATAAAATATTACTGCTAAATTACTTTATTATAAATAATCGAAATTTGATTTCTGAGTATTAATGATTTATACGGTGATATTAGTATCTTTCAAATAATATAATGAAAAAATAATTTTTTAACTTATGTTTTGTTTTAATTTTTTTAATTTAAAAAAAAAAAACATATTGGCAGGTCAAAACAAGTTGACCGGTTAAAAACATTAATCCACCTCTATAAAAGAATTATCCTCTTTAATTTTTTTCATCTTCTCCCATTAGGCTCTTTTTATCTTTTGGTAGTTCGGATTATAAAAAATATATATTTTACATTGAAATCTGAAATTAAGAAACTATCACATTTTTAAATTATATAATCTAAAACATAAATTTTAAAATAATATTTTTGATATTTTTTGAACTACGGAAATGTAAGCAGAAAAGCATGGAGTGCAGGAAGAAAAAGTCCAATCATAACGAGCTAGTGGACCAAAACTCACTTTATCATACTTTAAAATAAATTTATCAATAAAAACGTGATTATTTAATTAAAACATAACATTATTAAAAACTAAGTACAAATATAATGTTTTATTATCTGTGATATATACTTAATGTGTATAAAAATCATCTTAAATATTTTTTTCTTTAATTTTAAAGCAATTTGTCAACAACATTACCTTTGTTGTATCAATTAATTATATTAAAAATTTGTAACCATATTATTATTATTATTATTACTGGTATGTAAGAAAATAATAAGAATAGGTCAAACTTCTCCTCATACCCTCTAATTCTTCCTTCATCACAAATTGGAATGTTAATTTAATTAGAAAACTCTTTTCAATATCTTAACATGCTAAGTTTGTGCTTCTAAGATTTTTTTTAACTTGGCATAACTGTGTGATGTTTTATGTGTGGTGTTGTTATTGAGACACAGTTACATAAGTACATGTAATTCACTTAAAAGGTTAATTATTACACTTTTTCTTTTGAATTCTATGAATTTCTGGTGAATGCTGATAAAAAAAATGAATTTCTAGTGAATGAGAATGATATTATCCCTTTCAAAAAAAACAATTATTTCAGTGGCAACACTGATAATTATGTTAAGAATTATGGATGAGTGTTGATTGGTAAGAAAGTTAAAGGTTATAAACTATAACTTTTTTGGTTTAGATGAGTTTTTTTTAGTAAGTTTATGAAGAAGGCTAAAGGTTGGTCATTGTCAATGGTAAGGGTCAGAAGAGTTTTATCAAATATTCATTGTCTTGATGAAATGTATTTACAGTAAATATAATATAAGGTATGGAGATATACAATGTAAAAAAAGTAACAAGAATGAATGAAGAAAAATTGGGTCTTCAACATCCTCATGAACTTATGGTTTTAATTTGAAATGCATGTCATTTTAACAAAAAAAAATTATAAGTATTTACAATATTTTTCATTCCCCTTTAATATGCAAAAATGTGTCACTTATATTGTAACAAGCATGTTTTACACGTGTATTACATTAATATAATCTTTAACATATAATTTTAACTAATATATAAGTCAAAAGAATATGTATTTATTTCTCCATATACTTTATAAATAACAAGAGATTAAAAAAAATGTCTTTAAATAAACAATTACTTTTTTTATGATCATTAACCACTAAAAATATAATATCTAATTATATTTTAAAATTTTATTAATAATAGCAACTATTTTGGATACCAATGTTTTTTTAATATATAAATTAGTTAATATAACGACTATTATTTTTTATCTTTAAAATAATTACTATATTAATGTTTTTGGTATAGTAAATATGATTTAATATCATTATATCATGTCAATTTATTGTTTTATTTGAAGTAGTACATTGGTAATTAACTTTTAATTGACCTAATATAATAAATTGTACTGACTATAGGAATAATCAATCAACCTAGTTTATCTCCAGTTTATCACATGAATTATTTATGTAATAAGATCAATATTACACAAATTCAAGCAAAATTCTATCTATAAAATATTTCAAAAGTGACAAAAATATCATTAGGAATGATAAATAAACTCATTCTCGTATATATTGTTGGTACTTATTTTTATTTTGACAACAAATCCACATTTATCAGATTATAAGTAAAAATAATATTTGATATTTCATATAGATTATAAGTAAAAGTAATGTTTGATATTTCATATTATGTACATAGAATAAGTAAAAGTAATATTTGATATACATGTTTATATAGTTCTTATCCTCATACCTGATATCATTTTAGAGTACATAAATTTAATATTCTATTTTTTAAAATATTTCATATTTATTATTTTTTTCATATGACAATCTCTCAATTTCAAATATTTAATTTTATAAATTATTATTTAAGATTAATAATTTATCATCTTTATCTTTTTAACGTAAGTTTCATTTCAAATTATGATTGTTTCATTACAAAATTTTAATTTGTCTCAAAGGTTTAACTCATTCAATATTTATTATAATATATTCAAAGTAATTTCTCTCATTACAACCTTAATTCATCATTTTTTATTTTATGAATTTTTATTAAAACAATTTATAATTTATTGTATTTTAGAAAATATAATCCTTAATTTTATCAAATCAAATTATTCTTACGAGACATATTTAATTACTTTTAATTTTTTTAGATATTTTTATTTATTTATTTTTTTATTATGTATGGATGCATGACTCATAATTTCTAACACAATAAAATTAATTTGTATATGGTTGAATGTAACTCTCGTTTGAAATACTTTTATTTTTTATATAATTATTATCTCCTTTGTTTAGATTTTACAAAGCGTGACAACTTTAATCTTTTTTTTCCGAATCCTTTTTTCACAAGTGTAATTTTATCACTAAAATTGTGTAAAAATGTTTTTTTTTTGCCATAAAATAATAATCTATTACCATGAATATTTTTTTTACCAACATCCAACATATATTTAAGTTCAAAAGGTAAAAAGTGTATTTCTAAATTTTAATTATTATCACTTTATTTTTTCTTTATTTTATTTTTTGTTTAGATTATATATTATAATTATCACTGTAAAAGAAGGACAATAGGACAAATACAAACACAAATTTGTATACATTATAAAAATGAAATACAAATTTCATAACGACTGAATATAAGGAAAAAAAAAAGATTATTTTTTTTTATTTCAAGGTCATAATGAGATAATAAAATTTGTACCTACCTCAATTTATTACAATTCCGAGATAACATAATATATGATGGTTTGGTTACGTCAAAGATTTTTTTTTTTCACATATTCTATACTAATATTTTGTGTATAATTTTCTTTTCAAATTAATACCATATAAACATTTTTCTTTCTTTTATTCTTAATTTTTTTTTCGAAAAACTATTTTTAGAATATTTTGAATAATGGAAAACAAAAAAACGAAATAAAAGTACTTAAAATTATTCCCTTTTATTTTTCTGAATTAAAAACAATCATAAGTTTCCAAACAATTTTTTATAATTATAAGAAGAGTGAACAATAATTTTCTCCCTATTATGAGTTAAAGTTTTTAGGATATTATAAATCAATATCTGAGATTTATTAAATAATAAACAAAAATCTTAAACATGCGTAGTTCCTAATAAATTTGGCCCATCATATAAATATGTTAAAAATAACAAGTAAAAAGAATATGTCACGATCATTCTCTTCCGAAAGATATTTTAAAATTTGTAAGTAAACTCTTTTATCTCCATACTCGTAATCCACAAAACTAAAAGTTCATTTATCCTTAACTCTTAAAAGGTTTTTGTTCTACTTTCTTGAAAGAATTACCATTATTTTAAATGTTGTAGGAAAACGAATTTTCCCCTCAAAACCATCTTCATTCTACTAGAGAAGAACTACATTTTAATTATTAAAACATTAATTTCAATTTTCTTGAAAATATGACCTAATAAAAAAAATGAAAAAGAAAAGATATGCTTTGTGTGTAACCTATGGCATGAGAAGGGTGCAGGCTTCTCGCGAGCGAAGCTTATAGCTTGGTGCGTGTTTGTTTGTTTATTTCCCTTTCCCATCCTCTCTATAGTTTCGGTGACAACACAAACACAAAAGCGAACAAACACAATGGTGTGTTGATCACTCTCTCTCTTCTCTCTTCTTCTCTCTCTCCATTTCATGTCTCTCCCCACCAAACGGTCGGGCACCGCTGGTTCCTCCCCGTCGCCGCCACCCCCTATGAAAAAGGCCAAGTCGCTCCTCCTCCGCTCCGACGACGCCGTTTTGGACTCTTCCCCCATGCCTCTCGACGAAGATCTCCCCAATGCCCGCGCCGCCAATCTCTCCCGCAAGAAAGCCACCCCGCCCCAGCCCGCTAAGAAGCTCCTCATCAAGCTCCACAAAGGTCCCTTCCGATTCATTCCACTTCGCTTTTAATCTTCCCCCCTCTTTTCTCGAGGGTTTTTCTCTCTCTCTGTCCGATTCCCCTATAACCCCCCTTTTCCTCTTCTCCAATTCTTCCTCGCTCCATTTCTCTACTTAATTTTAGGTTTTTGCACTTAATTATTAATTTTGATCTGTAATTGTTCCCGAACTGCTTCTCAAGATTCTACATTCGTTCAGTTCCAGCTTTCATTTATGTCTCTATTTAGCTTCGTTCTAGCTTTTTGTCGCCGTATTGGAGTCTAGAGTGCCGTAGATTAGTAACCTTAGCGAGTCTGAGTTTCAAACCCCTAGCGGAAGTAAAAGCAGTTCTTATTGTAAGATAATGGCCTTCTGCGGCTAAATTTCTCAATTAACACTTATACTGTAAGGAGATAGGAAGTTGAACTTAACTTACGCACTTCAGCTTTTCGAGAAGTTAGAAAAAAGGAACTTTAATCAATTCTGTATGTGTTTTGTATTTATCCTGGATAATACTGTTTTATAGATGCCGCCGTGTCTGCTGTAAGAAATTACGAGAATCTGGATCGAGCTAGCAGATGTTGACGATATCTATTGTCTGTCTTTTTCTGACATGTTGTCCTAGTGTTTTGAGTTTTGTTGGCACGATAGCGCGCTGACATTTCCAAGATAATGATTGTAGGTTGGGTTACGGACTTACCGTTAGACTCTTATATGATGTTATTTATTTAATTTTGAGTTATCTTTTGATCACATTTCTATCTAGATTCCGTGTCTGAAACTGTAAGTGTCTCGTGCCTGTCTTGTGATTATGTTGAATAGGCCTGTTAAACATGGCTGTGCTGTGAGTTTGTTTTCCTTATTTAGCATATATTTCTATCTTCATTATCTTTTGTTAAAAATCCATTGGCGTTGTAGTATATATAAGTAATATCTAATTTTTAGCTTATGAATAGGATGGCTTCTAAATTTCTATTTAATTCTTTTCTGTTTTTCTTTTGTAGCTAAGCCAACATTGCCCACGAATTTTGAGGAGGATACATGGGCAAAGCTAAAGTCTGCCATTTGTGCTATATTTTTGAAGCAACCTAACTCTTGCGACTTGGAGAAGCTTTATCAGGTAATAAAGGAATTTCTGTAATTATTATTATTATTTTTGCTATCACGGTTGATTTAGACATGTGAATTTATCTTTGACTAGCTGATTGGTATTTCATGTGAACTTATAATCTCTGTAGGCTGTGAATGATCTCTGCCTTTATAAAATGGGTGGAAATCTTTATCAACGAATAGAAAAGGAGTGTGAATCACATATATCTGCAGCGCTGCAGTCTTTGGTTGGCCAGAGCCCAGATTTGGTTGTTTTCCTGTCTCTAGTTGAGAGATGTTGGCAGGATCTTTGTGACCAAATGTTGATGATTCGTGGTATAGCCTTGTATCTGGATAGGACGTATGTGAAACAAACGGCAAATGTCCGGTCATTATGGGACATGGGCTTACAACTTTTCCGCAAACATCTTTCATTGTCTCCTGAAGTAGAACACAAAACTGTTACTGGTCTTCTTCGAATGATTGAAAGTGAAAGGTTAGTCCGTTTTTGCAATCTCAATTTTGTAAAGACTGGAAAACTGTCATATACATGCTGCCTGTTGTTTAAATGTTCCATACTTCTATCCGTGTATGCATGGGTGAGGTGGGGTGGAGGGTTTGTTGGCTCTTTTCTTTGGTTTTATTTTATTTTTTTTATGTGTGCTTCCATTCCTTTAATTTTTTTTGTATTCAATGAAATGCATATGTGCTGGATATACTTGCCAATAGTGATATCATTGATCACAAAATATCATTCTCCAAACTACAATCACTAATTTGATTTCTATTTAAGTTCAAGACTAAACACATTCCTCTACCCTTATCTTTCTTAAGATTTTTGCTCTTGCTTAATGAGGAAGAATATTAATAGTCATGTTTTGCTTGTGGGATTGGATATTCAAATCTGCATATAGTTCCAGGGGAGTGGCCATTTAAATTTTAGGTTAGCAAAATGACCTAGGAAGACTGCTTTTTATTCCCAAAGAGCGACGGATAATCACTTGCGCATGAAAGGGTAGGATTGGAGAGGTCTAGAGGGGTTAAAATGGGATCGTTAGTTATGGCTGAGGTTGTATATATACTGGTTTATCACTTCAAATCTGCATATAGTTCCAGGGGAGTGGCCATTTAAATTTTAGGTTAGCAAAATGACCTAGGAAGATTTTATTCCAAAAAAAGTGACGGATAATCACTTGCGCATGAAAGGGTAGGATTGGAGAGGTCTGGAGGGGTTAAAATGGGATAATTAGTTGTAATGGCTGAGTGTATATATTGGTTTATCACATTAGACATTTTTTTATGTAATCACTTCAACTGGACATCTGATCAGAATATATTGTAATGTCAACTCTTATTTATTTTATTTAAATCTATTGCAACTTTTATATGTGGAATATGCAAACGGTTGGGTTTTATTAGCATCTGTGATTCATTGCATAAAATATAAGACTTCATTTGCTTATTACAATTATACTTTCTTATTCAGTTTAGGAAAGTTAGCTGGAAGATCCTTTTGTGCCGTGTGTTACATATTTTTTCTTTTGTCTCCTCAGAAAAGGTGAAGCAGTGGATAGAACCCTTCTAAATCATCTTTTGAAGATGTTTACTGCTCTGGGAATTTATGCAGAAAGTTTTGAGAAGCCATTCCTTGAATGCACATCTGAATTTTATGCTGCCGAAGGTGTGAAATACATGCAGCAATCAGATGTTCCGGATTATTTGAAGCATGTGGAGGTGTTTTCTTTTCCTTAACCGATTGTATTATTTTATTGGCTTTAGTTATTTACGTAATTCTTTAATAAATGGATTGTCATTCAATATAAGAGCTTTATCTGCTAACAAAAGTTATCTTTCATCGTCAATTCTTCCCTTGTCCACGTTGTGTACTTACTGCAGGGATGTTTTTGGGTGCTCCTTTTGCAGATAAGATTGCAAGAAGAACATGAAAGATGTTTGATCTACTTGGATGCAAGTACTAGGAAGCCATTGATAGCAACAGCAGAAAAACAACTTCTTGAACATCATATACCTGCCATTCTTGATAAGGTTTTGATTAACGTCAAGTACTGGATTTTGAGCTGGTAATTTTTTTTTCTTTCCATTGCTTTAATGTTATTTTGTGTTCTATAATAGGGCTTCGCAATGCTTATGGATGGGAATCGTATTGAAGACCTTCAGAGAATGTATTCACTCTTTTTAAGGGTCAATGCCCTTGAGTCACTGAGGCAGGCAATTAGTTCATACATCAGGAGAACTGGTCAGGGCATTGTTTTGGACGAGGAGAAAGATAAAGATATGGTTTCATCCCTTTTGGAATTTAAGGCTTCTCTTGACACAACATGGGAAGAAAGCTTTTCCAAGAATGAAGCATTCTGTAACACTATCAAAGATTCATTTGAGCATCTAATCAATCTTCGTCAGGTACTTCTCATTTTGTGGTGTTAGTTTCCAATTAATAAATATCCCAAGATAGAAAGCCACAGCCAATCTTCTGGAAATATCTCAACCTAATATGGGCATAAATAAGAATTCTTATCTACTACAAGAATTCATTGCCTTTGCAAGCTTACCATTTACCGAGGAAAAAAAAAAATAAAATTAAGGAACACCCACATACTGTATAGATCATACTGTATATTCATAATTCTATAACGAATGGCTTTTAGTGTAACATTCATGTACATAATGCTTTTAGTAGTCATGTAAAACCACTACAGCGTAGGAAAAAATTATTACTGTATTAATTCCTGGAATATTTTATACACACACACACACACATATATATATATAATATAT
>Ga0209700_107932_pt1 | contig 14296 bp, 3 predicted proteins | sample SiratroredBW_FD_187528 | JGI IMG/M metagenome (GOLD analysis project Ga0209700, IMG submission 187528) | Root nodule microbial communities of legume samples collected from California, USA - Siratro red BW (SPAdes) (version 2) | ecosystem: Host-associated > Plants > Roots > Nodule | place: USA... | reverse complement strand
ATATATATATATATATATATATATATATATATATATATATATTTTGTAGTTTTTTGTTCCATTTACATATAACTAAAATTCAACCTAATATATAGAGTTTGACAAGAGTTCAACATCACTGTTAAATCTTTGGTCAAGGGTTATTTGACCCGCAAAATATGGCAATTCTTAAAGAATGCAGACAAATCCTATCCTCTATTCACACGGTGCATATCACAAACCCTAAAACATTCCAATGTTTGAAGTTTTCACACTTCAACAAAATTACCTTATATCATGTTTGAATATTTAAATAATGAACCGCCATTAAAGCATAAATTCACTCGCATGCAGCATATTACTATACCGAAATATCAGATCAAATAAGCATGTTTCCATATTATAACTCCATTGCTTTAAACACACTGAAACCTAAAAAGATAAACACACTTTAACCTAGCATGTTTCTGGAAAAAACCTGATAAACACGTAACTCATTTTATCAAACACTCCAGCGACATCATATACATGCTTTCATTTATAACTGTTTAAAACTTTTTTCTTGTTTATTCTTTTCCAATTGCTTATAATTAAGATATTGGATAGGTGTTAAGAGTTATTTTTTTTAATTATGTAAATATATTTCATTTTCACTCATTATTTGACTATAATCTTTTCTTCACCTTATAGATTGAAAAAAAAAATAGATACAATAGACTTATGTCACAAGAGGATTATATCTTTTTTTAATGACTTAACTCCACAGACTTAATTATCTTTCTACTAAATATATTCCTCCAAATAATTTAATTATGTAATTTTAGTATTTAAATTTCAATTTTTTCAATTAAAATTTTCACACAAAAAAAATATAAATTATCTAAGAAAATTACATATAAAGAACAAAATTCATATCTAAAATTTGTATTACATACAGAATTCTACATACGGATTTGTATCCGTATATAAAATTAGTATTATATATACAAAATTATATATGGATTTAAATTCATATATAAAATTAACATTACATACAAATTTTTACATATAAATTTGCATCTAGAGTAATTACATACAGATTAAATCCGTATATAATATAATTCATATAAAAAAAATCAGTATTAGATATAGAATTATATACGAATTCAAATCCGTATGTAAAATCAACTTTATATATAAACTTTTACATACCAATTTACATCTAAGTATTATGTAATACGAATTTAATTCTCATGTAATACTAATATTTATATTATCATTATTAATTATTCTTATTATTATTATTTATATTATTATATGTCATTATTAGTAATAATATTAATATTTATATTAATACTATTATTATTGTTATTATGAATATTAATAAGATTAATTATTATTATTATTATTATTATTATTATTATAATACTAGTATTATTATTATTAATACAATAAAATTATAAATATTATTGATATTATTATATTATTATTACTGTTAAGAGTATTATTAATATTTTTAATGTTATTAATATCATTAATATTGTTATTATGAATATTATTAATAATATTATTATTATTAGTATATTATTAATATTTGAATAAAACTGTTATATATTGTTATTAATATTATTATTAATATTAGAATACTATTAACAATATTATAATAATGTTAATATTAATATTAATTATAGAAGTTATAAGCATAATAATAATAAAAATAGTTATAATAAGAGTGTTATTAATCACATTTGTGACAACAAAGTTAATCTGATTAGGTGTTAAGTTGAATTTGTAACTTTATGTGAAACTTGAGTTGGAATCCCACTTGCTACATTAATATTAATAAAATTAACTAAAATAACATTGAAAATTAGATATAATAATAATAATAATAAGATAGAAAGTAGTAGGAAAATTAAGAAATTAACTATAAATAAAATTTTAATCTGATACCAATTTTTAACTATACGATTATCTGTATGTAATTTCGATTTCTTTTGTACTCATGACAATTTCTTAATTTATTTTGAGTAGATCTTAGATGCCCCATTAGCTTTTATAATCTCTAACAAATTTTTCTATCCAATTACAAGCTCATTAAGAACAGAAATTGACCCTTCAACCTCACATTTATACTTAAGAGTCCAATATTGACTCAAGTTAATTATAAAGACAAACCTAGTTTTGATATAACTTGTGAATTATTGAAGAGAAAATATTGTAAAAACATTAATACCAATAAATTATAAATAAATTATAATTTCATCTCCAATCCAACACTTTAAGACAATAAATTTATAGGCATTTCTATTTATATAATTGTATTCATGTATCAGTATTGTTACAATGGAAGCAATATGTTTTTTTTGTAAAGATTACCTGAGTCATTATGAACACCTTTAATTTTTTTTTCACGAGATAATGTTGATAGCCTTTGAGTCTTTTGTTTTTGAATTTTTTTTTTAAACTTGCGATAATTCATGGATAAATATGTAAAAGTGTTTGAACACCTCAAATGTTTCCATATTTATTCATTGATAAAAAAATCATTCAAAATTTTATATATATATATATATATATATATATATATATATATATATATATATATCACGTAATATTAAATTATAATTAGTCTACAATCACACGTTATAATAGTTGCAAAATCCTATTAATACAATTAAATTTGAAAAACTAAAATTAAATCACTCTAATAAATTATGAACTAAAAGTGCAATTAAACGTAATAATAATTAAAATTTGAATATTGAGAGTTATTTTTTCAGACAAGGATGGAAAAGTAATTTGAAGAAAATATAGATATTACATGAAGAAAGCTAATTGAGACATAAACGAATACCTCATCCTCATAAAATGTGTTAGGCATATGAGATATTTGTTCACTACTAATAAACAACATGCTGTTTGGAAATCTCAACTTCTAAGAGGAATGCCATGTCGTTTTATGATAGAATCCAGCTGCCATTTGCCATGTCACTATGCTTTCATTTCACTTCACTTTCTTATTTCATATTCATGATATTACAATAATAATAATAATAAACATAATCGACCTCTTAAAAACATCTTAAATTATTTTTTTTATTTTTTATAAGAGATGCTGTAGTTACGAGGATATTCTGTTCTGCTGCCAGATGGATCATGCATCAGACCATCAACAACAAATCCCCAATTTGGATAAGAGAAAAAAAAGGTAATCATTAAATAAGTTATAACATTATTTCTTTTTATATATATTATCCATGTTATTTGACAATTTCTTTTTTTTTTGTGTGTTTTGTTTGTTTGTAGAAGTTATTGAATAAAACTTTTGTAAAAAAATTCTCTTCATATGGGTTGATCATGATAATGATGATGGGGCCTCCTGCGCTGGACACTCATACTCAAACGTCTTCTACTTACAAACATTTGCTAATGATAATCCTTATTTTAATTATATTAAAATAATTATAAAATTTCAAAATAAATACTTTATATGAATATCACAGTAATAATAATAATAATAATAATATAGTTATTGTTTTTTGTTTCCATGGTGAAAGGAAATGCCAGCTGGAGTGTGACGAAATCTTGCTGTCAAAGGGTGCCACGTGGGGGATAGCGACGCGTCCAGCATTCCACATGGGATTTCAGTCTCACCTTCTGTGGGCTCCATGCTCCTTTTGCTTACTACGATGTACAGAGGACAAAAGCTTTCGGAAACTGCACACTAAAAAACAACACAAAACTAAATAAATATGTACCCATCCAACATGTCGTTTAAAAACTAAATAAGTAATACCACTCAGGTTTGGAACAGTCTTTTTCATAAAAGAATATAAAAAAGTAAAATAAAAAATTAATATACTGGTAGAAATTTTCCCTTATATTTTTTTAAATATTTACTTTTAGGTTATGCAAGTAAATTCAAGTCAATTGAGACTATCATCAGGGTTTTGTTTTTAAAAACTTGTTAAAGATTAACAAAAATTATTTAAATTGTTATTGGTCTTGATTTTAATAAGCGGAACATAATTTATAGCTGGAATATAATTAACATCATTTTTAAGAAGTTATTTATTTTACTTTTTTTTTCTTTCTGTTTAAATATTTTTGTGAAATAATGAAATAAATATTTTTTTAAAATAAATTAGTTTATATAAAAGTTAAAAAAGTTTAGATAAATTAAACAAAAAATTTTCTGAATTAATTTATGACGAAACTATTTTTTTCATGTTTTTTTTACATACTCTAATGTTAATTATTTTAAAATCCAACATCATCTATCTGTAATTAAATTCGTTGTTATTACCATTTTAATTTTATAATTTATGTTTGTTCTTTACTTGTTTTTCATAATTTTTTCAATCGATCCATTATTTTTTTAATAGAATAATAACGTGTTTAAAAAATTAACAAGGTCGAGATCATGTTTATTTGTAAAATTATAACAAATTGTCATTTTTTTCTGGTGTTTGTATATGTATAATTCTGCTAAAAATATAATTGATCCGTAAAATTTAAAAATTTTGACAAAATGTGAAAAAATTTTACAAAATAATAATAGTTAAATGATAATATTTGTAATAAATGTAAACTTTAAATAATATACATAAAAATCAAAGAAATATAGTATCTTAACTTTGCATTATTTGATATGTTTATCAAATAATAACTTTATTTATAGAAGGTAACCTGGATTTTCTCATAGCTTATGTTTTTTATTTCAATGAGATTTGTCACCTATAAAACCACTTTTCCTCTTATTTATTACAAAAATGATGTTTTTTAATAATTTTTCCTATCGAAATTTTAAAATGCTGAAATGAACATTTTATTTCAGAAAATATTGGTTAAACAATTAAAAATATTTTTATTTTTTACTTGTCTTATAAAAAATCTTTCAAAAAAGGTTGTGTTCACAACTCTACAAGACATCATTCTTATTCTTTATAACGACCCAGTGCCCATTTAATTTACCTGTATAAAAAAGATCAAAACGTTTGATGTTTAAAACTTTTGATTTTGTTTATGGAAACTCAACTTTAAAAGATTAAATCAAAATATGTATAACTATAAACTTAAATAAACAATTTCCTTTACATTCATATTTTTTATTAAAAAAAAGTTTCCTACACATATACAATATATTATCATTTTTTTATTATAAAAATTGAACAAAAATTTACAACATTCACATTGAATGAATTGAGCTAAATTCTCTTGAAAGTACATTATCAATATATTGTGACATACATATTTATACTAAATTAAAAGAAAAAAAAAGGTTAATTGACATTGAAGTTACTTATGAGAGAAGATATGAAGTAGAAAATTATATAAGTGGGGTTGTGAGAATGATAAGAATGATGAATGGATGATTATGAAGTGAAGAAGAGAAAATTAAGAGCCAATGAAACAAGGGCACACTAAATTCCAATCTTTGTTACTTGTTGGCTGCTCAGAAGTGGAAAGATCATAGTGGCATTGATAAAGACCCTTGTGGTTTTTTCACTCTTAATCTCATTTCTTAAACTGTCTCTAACATATATGCACTCAATCAAAAACACTATTCTCACACCACACAGCTGTACAAAGTTTGGCCATTCTCATTTTCTTGGGTTTGGATTGGGATGACCAACTTGATGGTTCTTCCTTTCATGTCAAAATTTTCATCAATTATAGATATGACTTTTCTAGAAGAGGGGCTTCCTCCACCATGTTTGCATTTCACATGTTAACTTAATTATATTAATACAGTGTATAAAATTCTTATATATATGTTCTTTCTAAATACTATATCTATTGTGAACTAGTAGGTTAGTGGTGTATTATTGTGCTTCGGATCATACCCATATGCGAAAACGTAATTTAATATTTTCTATCTAAAAGTAAGCTTCGAATAACTTGAGTTTGTTCCATGCGTGTTTCTAAACATTACGCAAACATTTGTCACTGATTTTTATTTTTTATAAGACATGTGAGAGCGTGACCATACGTGATGAAATGATTATGATTATTTTTGGAGTTACATAAAAAATCAAACTATTAGAATAATGGTTCTTTCATAATATTATTCCAGTCCCATTTTATAAAAATATAAATTCAATCATCACAACAGATATGTTCTAACTTATCTATTTGTATTAAATAGCTATATAAAATAAATGTACTTAACAATAATCTTATATGTCTCGACTAAAAGCTATGAAAATATATTTTAATTATGCTTAAATATTTTTTTTTCGGTATCATTGGCTGTTCTTAATCTCGTACTTTATAATGATATAACCACTTATATTAACAAATACTATAATCTGATGAGTAGTTGATATTAAATCTATTTATAAAAATGCAAACTTTTGTTAATTATCTTACAGATTTATGAGATAAAAGATGTTGATGATGATAAATATTTTATCTCCTAATAAGTTTTAGTTATATGGGTCTAGTTTTATATTTCTCATTTATTGTTTTTAGAAAAACATAACTGTAATATACATGTAATTTATATAAAAGAAACACAAATTTATTTAGTTTTACGTAAAAGAAATTATTTAATATACACAAATTAAAAAAATATATTTTAATTTCGCCAGAATACATAAAATATAACGCTTTAAGGAATACTTTAGTGATGCGATATTTTAGACTAATATTTACACCATGTGATACTACTTCACTTCCTTTAAGATATAAAAAAACTTCTTGAAGAAAATATAAGGTTGACTTTGTTATAAATATGAAGGAATATGAAAGATATATAGGTCATGAATTTATATTTTTTATTAATAAAAATTAATATATTAATAAATAAAATTTTCCAATAAAAAATATTTCGTGACTTATTTACATGTTTTAATAATAAAAAAAAAAGTATTGTCTACCTAGTCTAAATTCTAGGTTATAAAGAAAGCGTGCAAGTGTATGCAAAAATATTTGATTTCAATTGTCAAATGCATGCACAAGCTAAACAGTTGACATGGATACATCATAGCATCAACTATATTTCCTAATCCTCTTTTTTTTTTTTTTTTAAATATTATTGAAGAATCATATTTCATCATCATCATCATATATAATAATTTATATATACTTTGTTCAATCTCCGTGATTATCATAGTCTTATTAGAGGCATGAATACTCTTAAACTTGATGCATTTACTTTAATCATTTCAATATGAATTAGTTAAGGCATTAATTAGTTCAGATTAACTTATCTGGTTGAAGCTTAACTTCTAGAAAGAGGTCTTCAATTTAGTTTTCTACTATGCTAACTTGTTATGATTTAGGAGTAGTTATATATATATTCAAAAGGAGAAAAAAAAATAGTTGGTCACACTTTTTTTTTCGTTTTTCTTTTTACTATAATTTCCCCATATTTTCTCCTGTTAGTTGGCAACTTCTTTGACACGTTCAAAACCCTAGTCCAAGTGATATCATTATGCTAAAAAAAAAGTTTCTTCCATGACTTTGTAATTTTTCCAATTCATCAATTAACATATACAAGTTAGAAATGACAAAATGTGTTATTTTTTTTAAGAAAAAAAATGAAGAATTGATTGTCACTGCTTAACTACATCATTTGGACAAAAAATTTGCACCCGAAGATGATATCACATTAGTGATTTATTTGTTTGATTAATTGTATTTGATTATTGGGTGGTTGTGTATTATTTCTAACTACTTAACACTAACAACTCCATGATATTGTCATCTTTAGGCGAAAGTGGGTGTATATTAGTTGTCTATATGTTCACAACTTCATACATTTGGTTTATGGTTCTAACTACCGAAGCAACATATACATTATATTTATATTCCAAGTAAAAAGTACAGATGCAAAACAACTCTCTAATCTGGCTATTATTTGGTTTCAGCAATAAGATTGAATATGAGTAAACATTTTTTCACAATAAGATGCATGAACAAAGTGTTTTGCGTTGCTTATATAGGAAGAAATTAAATAGTGGACCTGACTTAAGGAATGTGATATAGAAAGTAGAAACTTGCATAATGCCAGAGAAAAGAGTGGTTTAGTTAATCAGCATTATTATAGTTATCTTCATTTTGAAGTTGGAAGATAGGTTCATTAGGTGATATGGTTTTTTATTTTGGAAACTTAAATAATTGAAGAATAAAATGGGTTGAACATAGGAAGAGGTGGTTAATTTGTCAAAATCATAAGAGTAGCTTGTTTGGGAACTATGCATCACTGAAAAAGGAGAATGAGTCTTTTTAAATAATGGCAATAATGGGGTATTGGTGTACTGATTGTGGTTGGAGATAAGTTCATCTTCAAATTTGCTTGGATAGAAAGGGTTGTTGGGGGCATATGGTTCTTGAAACTCACCAATATTTTTTATCATGAGAAAAGGAAAATTAATTTGGCAAACAAGTTTGGATTAACTAAAGTAAATACGGCTATTTCAAGTGATTTTCTGTATATAAAAAATGACAAACTAAAAGGGTATTATTAAAAAATTAAAAATTAAAAAATTAATTAAGATTATGAAAGTTAGTACTTTGTTTGTTTGTATGATGAAACCCTAAACGTGAAGAGGAAGTAGTATTTATTTGGTTTTAAGTAAGATTGAAGAAAATAATGTGTGTGGAAGAACACCAATCCCCAAATGATATCTCAAACCGATAGCAGGAAAAGGAACTTTGAAGAAGTATATTGCAGGTTCTGACATGTTTAGCAAATTGATTATAATAACAAGTGTATTATTTTTCCATAGAGATCTACGAGAATTTGTTCTAAATGTTTGGGGAACTCATGCATGTGAATGCATTAGTCCTTTCTGCTCTTTCATCACAATAATCAATCTTCCAAAGGTTTGTACCTTTTGAGATTCCCTTGGAGTTAGGTTAAATTAAATAATGTTCATTTGGGTAGGGATAGAATCATTGGAATCCAAGGCAGTCTACATTAATGTGAGCAAAATAATTAATATGTATTTCTGTATTTTTTTTTTCTTTTTCAATATATAATGATTTGAATATTCAAAATATATTAAAAAATTTATATATCAAAATTATTTGCACTAGTTATTACCCTCATTTATAGGTTGGTGACAAACTCAGCAGAAAAATTGTACTGATAGCTTTTACCTCATTCATAAGTTGGTGGTGGAAAATAATGTAAAATAGCATTGCATGATGAACAAAACCCATGTGGGATTGTGTGCCCAACTTTGAGGACAATCAATCAATTGCAAGCTCCTGATCGTACATTTGAAGTTGTGTTCATCAGGAAATACTAGTAATCATGGAGCTGTTTGTATTATTGGGATAACTAGAGAAGCCACAAGTGGGTCACTGTTTAAGCACTTTTCTACACCATATAAGCTAACTATATGTGGAATTACCAAAGAACCCCATGTGAGTTTCTAAAGGGAGGGGGAGAGAGATTTATATGCAATGTAAATATAATTAAATTATATCTTGAAAAACTTTTATAGAATGTAAATTAATGAAATTGAAATTGTTAAATTGATTGAATTTGTATTTTAATTATAGAAAAATATGAAAAGTGTAATTTTACTAACCTTTAGGTAAGATATAAGAAAAAAATTTATGTTTAAAAGTCTTACATTATGTAGAGACTATGTTAAAAGTTTTTATTTACATTCTATTTTGTTAACCTATTGGGACACCTTTTAAAAGTAAACTAAATTAGGATAGAAGTTCCAAATTCATAGTAAATAACACCTTTAATGGGGTTAATTCATCCTACTAATTTCAGTTAAAAAAAATATAGTCAACCACTTTTGATAGGATTTCTCATTTGAACTCAATATCTTACCACTCATATCAAAAACTTTTTGGGGCATGTGAGTATATGTAATATAGCCCCAATGAGGACTCTTTAGCAACTATTTGGTGGCCCTTGTTATGAGAACAAACAAAACATATAGAGAATTATGTTATGCAAAGGGTGGCCCATTTGAGGCCATGAAATTGGTGATTAGGGAAATGAGGATGGACAATTGGCATGGCAAAGAGGATAAGGAGAAAGAGCATTATAAGAAACCAAAGTGGGAATGCTTTGAATTGAGCAAGCACAGCTATGAAGGACCATCTTTCTAACATGTGAGCATTGTCCCTCAGCCATGTGCATTTATTGAATCCTTTCTAGAGGTTCATTCACATGAGCAATGCTCCTTGTACAATAAATTTCAACATTTTATATAAAAAGGTGAGGGTAAGAAGAAGATTGAACAAGAAGAATGTATGTATGATTATGTAGTAAAGAAAACAATGTATTATAAAAAATGTATATATAATATAACCTGACTTCTTATATAATCTTATCTTGCTCCTAAAGCATTCAAGTTGTTTATGGGGAAAGTGGCATTAACTTAGTAAATTATTGGAAGTACAATTTTTTTCAGGATGATTTCAGTTTTGATTGATATTAACAAACTTAAAAAACACGATATAACATCCTACATAATAAAAATACTTATATACTGCTCAATACATGAATAAAATTTATGTATGCAGGTTGTCCTCTCTTTAGCATTTCCTAACAAAAAATTATTTTGCAGTGCAAATAAAAAATACCCGAGTGTAATTTTTGTCAATTTCAAGATTTATAATTATTTTAAGGATTAAATAATTTATGTATCTTCTAAATTATCTTAATTGAAATTATTATCTCTGAAATTAATTTATATTAAAATTAGTATTCTCAAAAAGATTTGATGTTTCTCATATCAATTTTTTATGTAAATTTAGTTATGATAGTAAGTTTATTATTATTGAATTAATAAGTTGATAGGTAATATTTACAAGTATGTTGGCATATAATAATGTTAAAAATACTGGAAAATTTAAGTATTCCTTTTAATATGGACTAATTTTGAAGTATCAAAATCATTTTTTAATTATAAAAATAACCATATATTGGTATAATAAACGGGGGAAAAACTGCGGTATAAGATATACATCTTAGAGTATAATTATAAATCCTCATCAAGTATGAGAACTTACCCTACATTTATAAAAACTTTTTATCCTACCCTCTTCACCTAATTTCTCAATTTTCTCCAACCATTTCCTATTTCAGGCATACCACATAGTCCCTGTATGAACCTAACTTTTAGATTTTCTAGAAGTATTTCTGAGAATTGCAGCACAATCACATAATTTTAGATTTCCCTTTTACTTTGTGTATGTGCCTAGATTTATGGTTCATTCATATCATACCTTCCACCTTTTCAACCACTTACTAGAGCCATCTTCAAGTTTCTCAGTGTCACAAACTGATCATATCATTGCCTACATATCCTGATTGGTCTTTTTTTTCAGACCATGTAGAATCTTTCTTCTACAAAATTACAACTTTCATTCAAGTTTCAAAATTACAAAATTACAATGTTGTTTTTATTGACAAACGGCAATAACCTCACTACTCCACATGCCTCATCTTAACCATTGGCAAAAAACACAGTGGCCATACTAACTGCATTGCAGTTTTTAAAATTCAACCATCAAAGAGCAAGATCTAAATTATACTTTCTCCTTCTTTCTGCACAACACCAAGACACCATACCTTTCGCGTACAAACCATTACAAATAGTCAATGTCTTAATAAGTTTCATACCTCTTATGATATTTCGTATTATCACTTCTTGAACTTGACATGTGTTACATCCAAAATATTTATTTAGAATATTAGGTAATAGAGTATTTTTTTCAAATTTAGTTTTAGAGTGTCTTCAAGGAAGAAAATCCGCTTAGCTATTTTCTTTTCATTTAGTGAAATTACGCATAAGAGGGGATTTTGAAAGTTTTTCTCTATAATTTCGTTTTGTAATGATCCCTTTACTACACTATTTACCTCATATATTGATGCATCACTGTATTGTTCATTACTAAAATTATTCTAGATCTATTTATCTTTATCATTTTTACTGATATTTAAATGTTTCACTTCACTCCATGTTTTTTTACCATCTCCTATTTTCATGAGAACTGTGACATTTTCTATTTTAAATCTTACTCTCACTTATTTCTTGTCCTACGAACGATGATATTATGATATTTTCTATTTTAAATCTGACTCCCGCTTATGATTGAACCATACTCATATCTCTTCTACCTTTACTTGTTTTTTTAGTTAAGACAAACCCTTAGGTATTCTTCAACTAAGTTTATGTCACCTTTACACCTATAATGCTAGAAGCTAATATGATTACCATCTCCAATCTTCAATTTCAACCCTTCCATAACTAGCTATTATAACGTTTTGGTCCACATACATTCTTTTGACCTCTTCACTACACAAATGTTTTATCATCTATACCCGATTGTAGTCATTCTCCAAGTAAATTAAAAGAATTTTAGTGTTAATCGCCTAACGCAATGTTAGACCATCTAACACCAAAGAGATGATAGTATAGATAAGGGAAAATTAACCTCAAGTCATCTCCAATAGTAAATTCAATCAATCAATGTGCAAAACTTATTCATAGTAAAGAAAGTTAGTAATAATAGTAAATTAAAGGTGGGAGTTTAATGATTGTTGTGCAGAAAATTAAAACAGATGATTTAAAACTAATAAAGAAAATAGGTTGACTCTCAAGTTGTTTCGCATCAATTTCTTCCTTGATTTTCTTAAGAATATTATCCCTCAATTATTTCACAGAGAGTTGAACTCAATCAAATAAGTGTCAATCTAATTCAATAGAAGCTTATCAGCAAAACAAATGTCTACTAGTGTATTCCATATCTCACATTGTCTTCAAGTATATACTCAATGAGAGGTATATCTTTTTATTTCTTGACTAAGCGTACAAAAAATTGATTAAGATTAAGCGAATTAACCAATAACTTTAATTAAGGAAAACAATTGAATTCTCAACAAGTGTTAAAAAACAAATAATTTTCCAAAAACATAGATTTCAAAAAGACCAAAAATATAGCACAATTATTGCAGAGAATGTAAAGAACAAAACTTTATTAAACAAAAAAGTTGGAATTCATTGTGAAATCACAAGAGAATCAGCTCAAAGGAGTTTAGCCTTCTATGACAAAAGCACAAGAATTACAAAACAAAATAAAACTAGAGTTATATTATGTAGCAGTAGATGTTTTCTTATGCGCCAAAAATTAATTTTATAAATATCTTCTTTCTAGTAAAGCTGTAGATTTTCATTCTTCCAATTGCTTTCAGATATTTTGTTAATTTTGTTCTAGATATCACTTCATGATGATTGAATATGCTATAAGAGATATTATAAAATATTTGAAGGAGATTTGCTCTAAATCAAGTAAAAATTGTAAATGATCATCTTTGTAGAAAATCTGAAGAACATCTTTATGAAAGATTTGATTAGATTTGAAACCCATAGAATCTCTGCAAATAATTAGAAATAAGAAAAATAAGCGAATATGCTTAAAATCCAAGTTTAACCAATAATCTTAATTAAGGCCCTATTAATCCTGATTAGATAAATCCTATTTAAAACAATGGATTTATTCTAAATTACAGTTTAAGAAAGTCAAGGTTAAGCACTCTAAGTGTGAATAAAAATACTCATCAATACCCCATTATTATGTGAACATGCTCTATTTCCACTCAGTCATTGGTGCCTTTATAAGCATTGTTATATCTTTCGCACCCAAATCCCATGTGACTTTATATATTTTCCTCTCCTCTCTTATACACCCTATAAGAATCAAAATCAATTTGTTTTTAATCTTTGTAACCACTCCATGTGATAGAAAGAAAATGGATAATTATGTTAACACCAAATTGATAAGACAACCTTTCCTGTTACAAGAAATTGATTTCATTTCTAGAATGCCAATTTACTCTCATATAATTAGAGAAGAAATTAAATTAAAAAAAAAATAGGATATAGCCAGCATGTTTCAAACCTAGGATGGCCAGGTTCAAGCTTGCATTATCTTTGTATAACACAGACAACTAAAACAGGAAAACCAACAATGAACAACAGGGGAAACCAACGTGAACTCCGTTTGTGAGCTACAAAAAGCCAAAAGAAGAAACCTCTTAAATGAGAATGGAAGTTAGAATAGAAATCTAAAAGAAGTGAAAATGAAGAAAAAAAAGAAGAAAAGTAGAGAAAAGGTCAAACCTTTTCTGTAAAATGAACCTCCACCCTTCTCCGTCGTTGCAGTTGCCACTGTGAGCAACCGTTCTTTCTTAATCCACGGTCGCCAGTCTCGATTGTTGCGACATAGATTTCCAGCATCACCTCAGTTGCCAACCACCATGAGTGGCACCGCAAAACCCAGCCAAGGCAGTTTTGTTCGTTCTCCACCGACAGAGAGACATGAAGCCAAAACTTAGATCGAAAAAAAAAAA